>ENA-OREC01000172-OREC01000172.1-marine-metagenome-genome-assembly--contig:-NODE-172-length-19476-cov-16.452601_pt1 | contig 19476 bp, 7 predicted proteins | sample MGYA00248626_ERZ508543 | MGnify/ENA primary metagenome ERZ508543 (study PRJEB26211, sample SAMN05518279) | marine metagenome | isolation source: Puget Sound, Washington, USA | host: Bankia setacea...
CTGAACAAGCCAAGAAAGAGATCCTAGATGTAGAGCTTGAACTGATGACAAAGTCTACAAGTGGAGAAGACACGGCCGAACTACAGAAGAAACTTGACGAGTTGACACAAGTGGTATGGTAGATTTATTAAGTTGATTGTTGTGATTGTTATTATCAGTAAATATTGTATGAGTACATTGACCAGATACTCCCGAATAACTTACATGGACCAAAGCATTACAAAATAGGTGTTACATATGTATACATTGGACACGTGTTCTATACTCTGTTGTAATAACATTCATGAGAGTCTAATCCACCTATTTCACAATTCAACAGTTTGTGTAATGAATTCAGAAATGATGTGTAGATAAGCATGCCATAATATTTGTATTACTTGGCATAAGAGTTCAAGAGTTATACCCCTTTTTTGAAATTCTTATTTCCTGTGACAAACGGTGGATAGGTGGATACCCGTCATTATCATTGATAGCTCTAGTTTTTAATGGAACCTTTTCTGTTTTCTATTTATAATAATTACATACTATATTTTCAAAAAACCTGTTCCTTTCAGGCAAACTCAATGGGTTTATTGGGTGGCAGAGGAAGGGGTAGAGGTCGTGGTGCTGTTGCTAGGGGTCGTGGTGCAACTACCTGGGTAGCAGCTGGTGTGGCCCCTCTAACACCACCTGTAGGTCGAGGTGCTCCTCGGGGCCGGGCAGCAATGATGGCAGTTAGATCCCTCGACCGCAGACCTAAGGTGCTAGAAGTAACGGGCTTTGAGAAGGAAGAAAAAGAGGAGTTGGAGTTACATCTACAGGTAATGAGTTTTTAGAGCTTTAGTTCTAGACTACAATGAAGTTCCAGTACTTTACAATAAAACAATCATTTTGGACCAATCATAGGTGGTCTAAATAGCAAACTCGTTTATTTATTTCTCATAGATAAAATTAATACTAAGATTAAAACAGTAAATATCTGCTATTAAGACCACCTATTGATGTTCCTATACAACTATTTTCAATGTTATTGGTACATAATGAAACAATTAGAAAACAAGCTATATTAATATTGCTGTTGGTACTAATGTAACTGAGTAGTGTATTGGACCATTAACCAGACATCATGGCCTGCTGAATTGTGAAAAGGTGGATTAGATTGTCGTGTTATTACAACAAGAGTATAGAACACGTGTCCATTGTATACACATGTATCACCTATTTTGTAATGAATTGGTCCATGTCATTTATTGGGGAGTATCTAGTCAATGTTCTCATACAATACTTATTTGATATTTACAGGAGTTGAAAGGTGTGGACAAGGTGGAGTTTACAGAGGGAAATACAACCAGTGCAATAGTGACCTTTGTAACCAGGAAGGATGCAGAAATGGTAAGGCTTCTCTATATCATGCACCTAACAACATCACCATAGAAGGCTACAGAGATGGCAGAAGAAAGACTCCAAACATTTACTGGTCCGAGACTCACAACTTTCACTGGTCTGATACTCCCAGCTTTTACTGGTCTGAGACTCCCAACTTTCACTGATCCGATACTCCCAGCTTTTACTGGTCCGAGACTCGCAACTTTCACTGGTCCGAGACTCACAACTTTCACTGGTCCGATACTCCCAGCTTTTACTGGTCCGAGATTCACAACTTTCACTGGTCCGATACTCACAACTTTCACTGGTCCGATACTCCCAGCTTTTACTGGTCCGAGCTCGACTCACAACTTTCACTGGTCCGATACTCCCAGCTTTTACTAGTCCGAAAAAATATTTTGTTCTTAGCCTATAGCAAAACTGGGCTGACTCATTTTTAACCAGTCGTGGTCTAAGAATCGGAGTCTTGTGCATAGATTGAGAGTACATTTAGACAAACAGAGCATGGAAATTTCAATCGTCCTACCATCCTGGCTAATGTTTAGATCTTCACTCTTAAGACCAGTTATTGTGAGCCCAGAGGCTGATCTTACTTGTGGAACATTACTGTAAATCCCTAAGCAAGATGTTGTGTAGTATTGTTAACTATGTTTTATTTCTTTGAAGGGCATACTACACGGAAGTCGTTTCAAGACTAAGACATTGAAGATGAACTGGCATATACCCAAACCAGACTTTACTAGAAGTTCTAGCACAACATCAGTGGATACAGATGATCAGGTATCAGAGAGTTTTACAATGTTCAAATACCCCCTTAAGGCTTTAGTTTTGCGCCTAATTTTGGACTTACTTTTTATCAACAAACTAATGAAATTAGGTGGGATATACTGGATTCAACCAGTTTGCCTGTCTGTCCATATCTCTTGTAAACTAAATGGATAAACAGATACTGAGGAAACTTTACACAGTTGCACCACACTTAAGGACGTGCAGGAAGGAAGATCAAACTGGTCTGAAATATTGCAAGAGAGATCAGTTTAAAAATATAAATAGTATTCGGGGATAGGCAGGCGTGTGAGTCGACTTACAATTGTAGTTAAAAGGAAAAGATTGCTCCCATCACTATTGAAACTAAAATAAACAAATATATTCCAAATTTTGTATTTTGCTTGTCATGCAGTTCACTGACATATTTTCTGTTTCAGGAGATAGATGAGGAAGCTTTGTTAGCTGGGGTGGAAGATGAAGAGGAGGATGACAGCGAGGAGCGATCATGGAGACCTTGACCTTTGACCTCACTAGTTAGTTAATGAACCTTAAACCTGAGTGACTGTCAAGGTCAAGTTAGGAAATGACCTTGTACTGGGAAATGGGAAATGCTCATTACTTAAAGACCTGATCTAGTATCAAGCAAGGTCATTGTGCTTGACTTTGACCTCGAACATTATATCCATGCAGGATCATCAATTGTGACCTTGACAACTTGATTTGGACTTGAAGGATCTCAAATGTGCCGTTTTATTTGATCTCCATTGCTAGATGTTTTATTTATAGTTAAGAACTTTTTTGATGTTTGTGCGATCTGGTATATTTGCCCTTTGTATCTATAAACTATATTTGTTCACATATAACAATTCACCTGCTGCTGTGTACTAATTGTTTTCCTTTTTATCGTTATTATATTAATATTTATCTTAAAAACACTTAGCAAAACGAGTAAATTGGTTATATACAGTATAGCAAGTGCTGCAAGGGTTTAACATACCAGATCAGCAAGCCATTTAATAAGGAGTCCTAGGACTGGTATCTCACCTCGGTAGATAAAACTGACCAATGGTAGAACAGTATAACTAGAATTATGGATGAAACGGCACACAGGTTCATAATGTGTGAAAATAGAAGAAAACAAGTTGTAATTGTAGTAAAATGCAGTGAAAATACAGTGAAGCCGTTCTAAACCAGTTAACATCAACTGTAATTTTTAAAATGTACTCTTCTGTACAGTTGCACACAAAAACGACTTTTATGAATTATAACAAGTCTATATCTTCACAATAATTGTAACATGTTTTCTTACATGTTGTATGTGTTATTATTTGTTGCAATAGTTATAGATTCTTGATAAGAAGTTTACGGTACTTATTGAAGAAAGTTACATTTTGTGTCTTACCAGTTGATGCGAATAACACCATGACTGGTTAAAAATGGTTTGGTCCGGTAAAAAACAATCAACATTTCACAACAGGCAAAGAACAAACTAAACATTCGGACCAGTAAAATTTCACTGTCTTTTGCCATCTTGGGTCTATATAGAGTGGTTATATAAAGAGTAATTAGATTCCCAGGAAAGTTTTGTTGCCAGAATGGTTTCACTGTATTGTATATCAACGTCATGGATTTGATAACATGTACTGGTGTTTAGTTTGTATTTAATTTTTGATGTAAAACGAACTGGACAATTCATGTTACATTGTATTTAAATGAGTTTTTGTCAGTATTTAATGTTTTTTTACTGGTTTAGCCATAGTATGAACACAGTACATTGTTGATATAAAATACCAGTGAACTATGGTATACAACAAATACAATATGTAAATATATGCACTCAGAAATATTGATGTATTGCGACCGAGTGGTATCCTAAACAATAGTACTGTCATCGGTTTGTTTTTCTAATTGCTTGAGACTTGTTGTAGGGATAAACAAAGGAGATTCACTTATTACATCTTTTATTTGGTAATTGAGCAAGTGTTAATTGAAGACATGTGAGTAGAAATCGAGTGGTGAAAGCAAAAGGGTTGTAAGTGCTATTGAATACAGAAGCAGATAGAACTGTTATGCATTCACCTCTCGGAACTATGTCAACCAACTGAGATAAAGAGTAACATTTACAATATACTGGGAGTTTTTTGTTAAAGTAGAAAAGTCAACAAGTTTCATACTGTGTTTGTTATGTTTAGCCCTGAACCTGATGATTAAAATGGAATAATGTTGTTAATGATAGTTAAAATGAAAACTGGCATAACTGTATATGAAATCAGAATGAAGTTACAACAGTTTTCCATTGAACCCTTGTTAGATCTAGTGTCAAATCAGCTGTTCTTTGTGAAATTGATTGTACACTCTTTTGTTAACATGTGGTTTTAAGAAAATAATGTGCTCTACTAAATTACCTGTTGGAATTATGAGTTAGTATTGTAGCACTAAAGTTTGTGATTTATTTATGTTGAGGTCACTTAAACTTGTGATTTTCTTATGTTGAGGTCACTTAAACTTGTGATTTATTCATGTTGAGGTCACTAAAAATTATAAACACATGTAGATTGGTTGAAATGTGTATTGATTTGTGGTTGAGCTAAGCTGACAAGAGAAAGCTAAGGCAGTGTGTGCCCAATGAAAAACTGCCCAATGAATTGTAATATGTTGATACTGTTCTGTTAATGATGGATATATTGTTATCTCCTATATTGTTTTCTCCTATATTGTTTTTGAAAATATACAGTGTAATATTTGGATCCTTCAAAAAACACATGAAAATCTGTGCAATGTTTTATTCATATACCGGTAGTAAATACACAGGATATAGCTACCGTAATTATAGTACACAAGTTTGTAGTACTGGAAACAAACATTACTCAAAACTTATATGTTTGAATGATCCAAATACATGTAATATTGTTATGATGTACTTTATTCTATTACTGATTGTGTTATATATAATGTTGACGACATTGCAACCAAAAAAATTGTTGGGGGAAAACCCCTGAGAAAAAAAAAAGAGAAAATGAAATATTGAAGAAAAACATATGTTGCAAAGAAATATGCCATGTAAAAAAATGATTGTATACATATGATTGCACAAAAGATGTGGTAGCTTTTGCATACCACCACAATAGAAAAATAAAAAAACAAAAACAAAAAAATCTTCGAGAGAAGTATCCTTAATATTGTCACACGCTGGCCTGTATATGGTCAGATCTCCTGTACGGGAGGTAAATACTGTCTGCTGATGTAGAGTACTTGGTGCAAGTACGGTATGTAATGGTCGGTATGTATTAAAGTATCAACAGGTATGAACATTTCCTTTTCACTTTTTGAAGCTTTAATATCTTATAAGTTGTTATCCATGACATGTTCAAGATTAAGGACAGCTTACAGAAAAAGTACATTGCATTAAAGAAGGAATTAACTATATTTAAGGATGGAAAAATGCAAATTAAACAATGAAAATGTTTTATTCATACAACAATTATTTTAGCCTCAATGCATATACATATTGTGTTACTTTAGTTATGTATTCCAGGGCATAATGATGTATGGTTTCTGTACAGAAGGAAAACAAGGCCAAGTTATAGGGAGCGCATTTCAGGTAAGGTAAGACGATCTACATGATGGCTGATATAGTGTGGTAGCTTTAACTCCTTTGCAACAGTGTTTCAGTTTTGTACAGTGAAAACCCTCTAAACTGGACGCCCTCTTTTCCCGGAATCCCCTCTACTGAATATAGAATTTGGTCCCAATTCTACCTTTTCCTATATAATTACCTTTTTCCAACAAAAAACCCTCTAAACTGGACATTTTGTCTGAAGAAGGGGTCTGATTTATAGGGGTTTCACTGTCCCTATAATCGGTTGGCTTTTCCTACTCCTTGGTACATAACCAGTACAATGCCACCCTTTGCAAGTAACTGACAACTTTCACACATTAATCAGTTCAGTATGGGGTGTGGTCCGCTTACTAACCATCAGTATTGTAGACCTGTGCTACACAAAACTGTGGTCAGATTACAAATAAAGCTCTACTTTTAATCCTTATAAACAAATCATGTCAAAGGCTCACATTTTCTTGAGCTAGAAACTACCCTTACTGCTTAGCACTGGTTGATTTAGGGAATGCATACAAGCATGACTTCCATACCAGGGGTAAGCATAAAATAAATCTGTATAAATGAATGTTGGTCTTACTATTGACGTTGACTTGAGGTCCTGGTCGTCTGTTCATAGAATCATGCTCATGTTTAGTTAATATCACAGCTCTCGGGGAAAAATAAAAACAAACAAAGCTTTTTGGTAATTTGATAAAAATGTATACCATGTTATAACAGCATAATTGGAATCACTAGTTAAAGCAATTATGTCTGGACCCTCTGCAAATATAATCCCTCAAAGTATAACTATAAACCTATACATCTAAACCCTACAGTGGATTGAATAACAAGGTTGTATCAATGGACCATATAACAAGGTTGTATCAATGGACCAAATAACAAGCATGTATCAATGGACCAAACGACAAGCATGTATCCATTGACCAAATAACAAGCATGTATCCATGGACCAAATAACAAGCATGTATCCATGGACCAACCAACAAGCATGTATCAATGGACCAATTAACAAGCATATATCAAATGGACCAAATAACAAGTATGTATCGATGGACCAAATAACAAACATGTATCAATGGACCAAACAACAAGCATGTATCAATGGACCAAATAACAAGCATGTATCAAATGGACTAAATAACAAACATGTATCAATCGATCAAATAACAAGCATGTATCAATGGATCTAATAACAAGCATGTATCAATGGACCAAATAACAAGCATGTATCAAATGGACTTAATAACAAGCATGTATCAAGTGGACTAAATAACAAGCATGGATCAATGGATCAAATAACAAGCATGGAGCAATGGATCAAATAACAAGCATGTATCAAACCTCTAAACCATGAATCATCTGTATCAAGTTGCAAAATTTCCACTTGTCCTATAGTTTGGCATGCAGGATGAGTGAGAATTTTGAAACCTATAATGCAGTTTTCTTGTTTTTATCATGTATACCCATGATAAGCATGACTAGTAGAGATTTAGGTAATGTTCATGCCCTGTTTACACATGATACAAACACAAACAGGACATGCTGCCAGGGTAGTTGCACTTTCTACAGGTTATTGGTCAGTAAGTTCAGGGCTGATATTTATTTTGTTACAACAACACAATGAATCATTTATAATAATTATTTTGGTCAGCAATAATTACGATAAACATTGAGGGTAAATCCTTGATTATGAAATTGGGCCCAGTACCCATGTATTTTCGATCATAAAATTTACGCGGAGGTAAAAGTAACAACAATATTTTATCATAGAATAAAACACAGCTTGTTTCCATCTTTATGTATATGAGAAAATCACGGGACCGTTTTAGAATAGAGATTGATTCATAGAACCAACCTTGTACATGTAGTTCTCACTTTCTAAACCAAAACAACACTCACTCTATTTACAAAACATGTCCATTATTGCAAAAGGCTAATAATGACAGAACAACATGAAGTTAAGTTAAAAAGACAATTCTGGTTTAGAGCAGTTTGACAAAATAATATAACAGGTCATTTAAATAAATATCATCATGCACCTTTGAGGCGAAAACAAGTCATGTAAAATCATAAATGCATACATATATATATCGTGCACTTTAATACAAGTCAATATGAGCACTATATTACAGGTGAAAGACAAATTAAACCATACACTGTTAGGCATTTAAGACAGTTGCCATGGTTACAGAGAAATCTCACAGATCAGTCTCCTGTCAAACTGGACACATTGAAAGTCTGAACAACAAAAAAGAACCAAATGTGATTGAATAGAATAGAAGCAACTTCTTAGCCTTGAACAAAATTAAGAGAGCCAAGAAATTTGGTGTTTAACTCTACTAAATAACTGTTTTTGTTTGTAGTGTATTATATTTATGCTTCTACAAGTATTTCTATACGGATTTATAAATATAATAATTATCATCAAAAATTAACATACATGTATACTAGTTCTGCATAAATTTCAGGATTTACCTTGTAAATGCATAAATACAGGTAAGAAAACAAAATTAAATTGCTTTCTTTTTTACTTGGTGCATCACTTTTAATCTGAATAGTTGTGTTGAAATACAAAAGTGGTTATCATCTTTATCAGTGAACATACATAAATACAAACAACAAATTGTGAAATAGTACAAAGTACATCACAATAATAATTACAAGTGAGACAACTATTATGCAGACTGTTGAATCATTTGCACTCTACATGATTTGTAAGTACATACATATCAATGTCCCTGTAATGAAAGGTTGAAAGTGTTAAACAGTATAACTTACGACCTTTCATATTTGTTCCCCTATGAGTATATGTCTGTATTATCTGAAATACTTGTGATTCTTTCAATTTTTAAAAGTTCCTACAAATAAAACAACTACCATACATATTGCTGGTCATTGTTATTATAGTTTCCAAGCGCTATCCTAGTACATATTGTTTACTGCAAGGTAGTTGTTTCATTTGTAGCAACTTTTAAAACTTGAACATTTTACCTCAAAATTAGAATCACAACCTTTAAACAAAGCAATTGCACACATTTTTGCTCATATTCAAAATGTAACAAATCCAAGCTTTAATGCTGACGAAATGAACTAATAATCTAGCATAAAAAACTACAAAATAATGTTAAACTTCAGAAAGTGAAATAGTGCACATATTGGAGGGTAGGTAAATAGATATTGTATACTACATAAAGCTGTAAATAAATAATACTGTATCAAAAATACAAGCGACTTATATAGGTTGCGCATCTGACTCATAATGTGTTGGCCGTGAGTTTGAGCCCCATCAAAGGTCACAGTTGTTCCCTTGTTGTAACCCTTTTGCTTAGTAGTGGTTGGTTCCAGGAACAGGAACAGGAAGCGTGATTTCACAATCAAACTAAAATAAATTGAGGTCCTTATGGAAGATTGACTAAAATGCCAAATAAGTCACCTCATTAAATATTGTAAAAACCAAACCAAAACATATAACACTAGTCCTTTTAAGACCCAGCTTATCATGGAACTCTACATAAAAGCATCAAAACTTCATAGATTCAAGTATGAAGAAATTAGAACACTCTCACTGTAGTTCACTGTATATTTACTACTACATGTATAGTGATCCTTAATTCTTTCTACCTGGCTTCTATTAAACAGGTGTAATATTTGTTATGATTATTTACAAATGAAAAACAAAATTAAACATGTGATAAATCAAAACAGTCAGAATGTCAGGTGCATTTTCAAACAAGTAAGCTCTCTTATTTTCTGCCTCTTGTCACAAGGAATAACAGTCTTTTAAATTGAGAAATACTAATTCTACAGTATATCAACTTGTGTACAAAAATAAGTGAATCAAGGGGCTGACAGCTCAAGGGTTCTAACTGCTATCAAATAAAGAAGCAGATAGAAGCCTTTAGTTGTCACCTCTCGAAATAAACCTTGCAAAAGTTAACTACCTGCATGTCCTATAAATATAATAACTGACTAGAATGTACTAACTGGTAAAAAGTGACTGTTTATCCCAATGAAGCTGTGAGCTTGGGTTATCAATACGTATGAGAACATTGACCAGATACTCCCAAATAAATAGCATGGACCAATGCATTACAAAATAGGTGTGGCATGTGTATACAATGGACACATGTTCTATTCTCTGTGGTAATAACACTACAATCTAACCACCTATTTTACAATTCAACAGTCTGTGTTATGAATTCACGAGTGTCTGGTCAATGTTTGTATACAATACCCAAGTATGTTACTATGTTCTAGCAGTTCTACCATTGGTCAGTTTATATAAATAAGGCGAGATAGTAGGTCCTAGAAACTTACATGAAACTGCCTCCATTTACCAATGTGCCATTTTAAAGGTACAAGTTTAGATGGGAGTAAAGCAGTTTTGTCAATTTATAAGTGAATGAATGAATCGTGTTACATTGAGATATATTTTTTGTACAGACACAAGTAAATACTGTAGAAAATATTTTTATCTGAATATAATGTCCTGAGCACTAAACTTAATGGATTTCAATAAAGGGGTATTCATATTTACTTTTAACTGAAATTCATTGACATTCAAGTTATTGGCTCAGCTGACTGAATGGAAATAGTGTCCATTGTTAATTAATGTCCATCGTAAATAAATATCCATTGTTAATTAGTGTCTATCTCAAATAAGTGCCCATCATTAATTAGTGTCCGTCATATATTAATGTTCATTATAAATCACTGCCTATTGTAAATTAGTGTCCATCATAAATTAGTGTCCATCTTAACATAAATTAGTGTCCATCTTAAATAAGTTTACATCATAAATTAGTGTCTGTCATAAATGAGTGTCCATCTTAAATGAGTGTCCAACATAAATTAGTATCCAGCTTAAATTAGTGTCCAGGTTAAATTAGTACATGTGTATCCAGCTTAAATATAAGCATCCTCCTTCAATTAATGATTTTACAGTAAATGTATTGTATGGTATAACAAATAAAGTAGCAGATTATAGGTCAAATTCAATTCAATAGATTTAAAACATGATGATTGTGCTATATGTTATACTGGCATTTCTAAAATACTTCCACAAAAATAAGAGTAGTAAACTTTTATATATGGAACATAAACATAACAGTGATAGAAAATTACACCTGTCATATGCCCCTTACGAGTAGTATTTGCATGCAGGACGTGTGGAAATTGTTGAAATGTATCTGTATGATTTTTCTTATATTTACCGTACCCTTTTTGCAGGATGAGTAGATATTTTGAGAATGTTTGTGCCCTGATAACGTATGTATATTAGTTTTGTGTTCAATACCTGATAAGCTCTTACCTAAGTCTTATTGATTACCAAATATCTCAGAATGAATTAGCACCATATCAGTTAACTGCTGATAATCATCCAATCAGCTACCTACAAAATCACCTGATGATAAATCTACATAATTCTTCCACAGGTCAACCCCACAATGTTTTATACCTACATATGTTTAAACTATTTCAATATTTATAGCAACCATATTGTTCCCCTCAAATTAAAAATTGTAAAAAAATCTAATATACCAAGGAGTCTGCTATTAAAATCACTGTGATTAAAGACCGGTTTGCTATTTTCTGTAATAACAACCTTGTCTTATAAATATACTATTTGACTTCACTGTCTAACCTAATTCACTATAAAAACTGTCAGCAGCAATGGTACATGGGCTTATTAACAGATGTTAACTGTAGAAAACAAGCCATGTCATTTTCATGGACTTTTTGGTACTTTTGGTACTTTTATCCCGGTTGTGAATTATGGCGGGAAATTGGCTTTAAATCCTAGCATCATCCTCGTCAAACTGATCCAACTGCTGTGTACTGGGTCCTGTAAAACATAAAAATCAATAGATTTCTTACGACACTGTGGTTCTGCATGTAATATAAAGCCTTGATACAGCAAGGTTAGGAAGCACAAAGTTAGGATTTTAAAGACTGGTTTACTGTGATGTCAAAACATTGGCTAGATATGTAGATGCGTAAGGTTAGGTGCAACATTTTGATTTTATACAGTACAATGGTAACAAAACAAGAGGGAAATGCGGATCCCGCATTACAGCCAGATTTTTATAATTTTCTCCTAATTTTTCGACACAAATGAATGTGTCCCTACCATTTGAAGGTCACAATGTGGCATATCAGTGTAAAGTGTAAACAGTGATTAAAACTTCAATGTTTAATATAAAAATACAAAAGCATTTCAAACCCGTCAGAAAAATTATCTATGGATGTCTTTCAGGTGTGAGTTTAAACCTCATCAAGGACTCCTGTTGTTTCCTTGAGAAAGAAACTTTACCCTCATTGCTTAGTGGTTGTTTCCAGGAAAAATATTCGAGCCTGATTTAAAAAAAAAGAATTGCTGGTTTCACAGTTGAACTAAAATAACTAATTACAAAATGTATAATATAAAGGCTGAAATAAGAACCAAGTAATTATTTCCCATAACCTCTGACCCTTGGACGATGTATAAATAGGCCCTAAAAGCTTTGGATAGGGTTTTAATTCTACCCTTTTTAAACTGCAACTCATGAGGGTATGGTCTGATGGACGTAGGGTTAAAGCAACATTTTAACCGAGCCACCTTTAGGTGAATTATCTAAATATTAGTTACCTTTACTTTCCCTAATGAAAATAATGCAGAGAGTAAGTTCCTACATAATTTAAACTTTAAGGACAATATCTTAATCAGTACTAATATATGTAAGCTGAAAACTATTGAAGGACAAACACATAATATATTCTAACGCCGTTTCTTGTGATGTCGCCGCGCAATTTGGGACTTTTTGAATCAGCATATTCCGTCACAACTATCAGAATTACACAACAGTTAACCCTATTCACTAGTTTCCATAAATCTACAGTCAAATTGGCCACATAAAACCACTAATAAGAAAACAACAACACAAAAGTCCTAGTTTTAGAAAAAGTCTTTGATGAGAAATGGCCTTTGTTCTCAGGTGGACGTAAATCTAAAATTAATAGTGGACAAATTAAAGAGGTATCTGAAGCAAGGTGGTTCCTCCTAACAGGTTGTCTTTGGTACAGGTTCCGGTCTTGCTGAGTCAGAGTCTAGGCTAGTGGGGGATCCAGGAATAAAAGAGTCTGTCCCATTTTGGAGAGGCCAAAGGTGAAAAACCCAAGTTCTTAACACAATATAGCTCACTGATTCAGTACAAAAAGAAAATACTTAGAAAAGCTATGCTATCAGTTATCTTTAGGAAATTGGTAGTTTTGCAAATAAAAATACGATATTTGAATTGTCATCCTATCTATCTATGTTTCTATGGACAAAGACAGTTCCCTCCAAAACAAGGTGTTAGTACAATTCCAACTTTTCCCTCTACAATACCTTCTCCTGATATCCTTATAAAACACAAAATCCACATGTATAAGTTAATTATAGTTTCTGTTGAAACAAACACACCACACACAACAACAAGCAAAGCAACGAGTTCAGTAGTAAAGCTTAACCCTTCATTGATCTCGATATCACATGTTTCATTTGAAAGATTTACTCAAACATAGCAGAATCAAAATAAATACAATTAAATACATAAACATAAGTCTATAAAATCAATATTCTAAGGCGTGTTACTTGTTAATTTGAAAGTTTATGAGCCTGTCAGTATAAGCCCTTGGAACAATATATTCATCAATAAAACACTCTAGAGCTGCGAATAACAATCTGGCTAAAAACACACCTTCATTTTCTCTAACATGTATAAATTTGTTGAACTTTTACAATCAAAACATGTTCAAACAGTTAGAAAATTGAGTGTATTTTGCTTTCTGGTTATGAAAAAGTTTAAGTTATAATGCCATTGATAATTACATTACTATTAAAACACTTTTGCATTTTGTCAATATACTATATATTTCTTCAAATCTAAATATATGTCAATATTAAGTCGTTCCGATATCTCTTCAAACCAGTGTAAGTTTATGTTTGACATTTTGTTACAGTTAATGTTGTTGTTTTTGTACAAATGTGTATTTGCTTATGTTATCCGTATTGTGGATCTAAGCTTTATATGTAAATAAAAGTTGAAAGTTGAAAGTATAATATCTCTACCTCAGTTTGAACATCAGTGGCAGTACTTTGAAATCAAATAAGATACATAGTGGATGCACAAGCAGTAACACATTGCTTTTCCCCATTAACATTTACATATTTTATTGTTTTGTCATTACATAATACTTTCTTTCACATGTTTTACTGACCCTAATTGATAGTGCAGTACAAACATGCTAAATACGTCTGTAAAGCAGTGTTAGTTAAACTATTGCAACTGTTTATGAGGCACTGAAACACCTGAAGGGTACTGTTTTACTAAAGCACTTACTCAACACTTAACTTAACGCACACATTTAGGGCTTGGAAAGTATATACCGTACATTTCTTAACTAAATCCAACAGACCTTCTATTTCCCAGTCACTTTGATTCTAATTGTGTTGACCTTTGACTTTGGAACTAATCAGCTGTGTAAGAGTCATTAAGATCCTTAATTATCGCCTAAGTTTCAGTTTTAGGTAAGTACTTTAGTAAAACAGTACCTGGTTCTAAGCATTACATATATGTACAGGAATACCTGCAGAAATGAGCCCTCTACGCAGTTTATCATACAGGGTACCTTTTCACTCTTTAATTAAAACATTTCAAAACAGGTGAATACATTGATATCTAGTTTTGTATACAGTATGGTTACACATGAATACTTCATATGGGTATAACATGGGAACATTGACCTGACACCCTTGAATTCATTACATGTTCGGCTGAATTGTGAAATGGGTAGTTTACAATATGGTGTTATTAAAAGATAGTATACACCTCATGTCCATTGTATACACATATTTCATCTATTTTGTAATGCATTGATCCATGTCATTTATTCATTAGTGTCAGGTCAATGTTCTCATGCTATAACTACACAACATGGTTAAGTTGTTTACCAATATGAGAGAGCTAGATATTGTATACAAACATTGACCAGACACTCTTGAATTCATTACACAAACTGCTGAATTTTGAAATAGGTGGATTAGATTGTCGTGTTATTACAACACAGTACAGAACACGTGTCCATTTTATACACATGTAACACCTATTTTGTAACAGGGGTGGCAAAATCAACCATCCGTGTCGTCCAGTTGGCGATCTGGACGACCGCCTTTTCCATTTTTTACTTGTCTGTGGACGACCAAAATTCCAACATTGGAGCATTGTTTGCAATTCAAAATGTTGTTCCAACACGTATCAAGTACATACCAAACAGACTAGTAGAATTTTAGGTTTGGTTGTCCGTGGACAAGTAAGATTTTCTCAGATTTCGCCACCCCTGTGTAATGCATTGGTCCATGTAATTTATTGTGGAGTATCTGGTCAATGTTCTCATACAATACTGATTATGCAAACACTTTTATTTAAACACAATTCTTACAAGCTAAAACCACTTCCAGTATACCTTTATTTCATATTCACAGTTTCTCCATAATTGCAATATTAGCTATAACATAGTATTTCAATAATCTACTAGACAAATTGCACATTTATTTCACACTAAACAATGTAAGAAATAGGAATAAAGCAGGGAATGTTCTCATATAACAATTATAAACAAAATAAAGTGACTGTATTAAAATATTCGTAGACTTATTGATAAAATTAAGGACAAACAATGTTCTTCTTTATTAAGATAATGGGCCAGAGTTTACTATAAGCCATATTCTTCATATATAGAGTTCATTAGTCACAAAGTCCAGTGTGTGTGATGTTTAATGCATATAGGCTAGCATTAATATACGCTCTGTAGTGTATTGTATGAGAACATTGACCAGATACTTCCGAATTAATTAAATCCATTACAAAATAGGTATAGGTGTAATGCCTAAGTCACAATTAAAGCGGAGGCCGGGCAGCATGTGCGATTTCTAGGCATCGGTCTGCGTGTAGAGGTCGGCGAAAAATCGGCCAAGCATCAACTGATTTATTGGCGATCAGATTGCGATCAGGTTTCAAGTCCGAGTTAAAAGTAACCCGATGCCTGCCCGATTCCCAAAAACGATCTTGCAGCCGCAAGGAGTCCCGTGGGCCCGGTCGAAAATGCCTAGAAATCCGTCGCAAACTACTCGCAAACCCAAACGCAAGCCAATTGTGACTGGGCTTTTACATGTGTATAAAATGGACACGTGTTCTGTACTCTGTTGTAATAACACGACAATCTAATCCACCTATTTTAAAATTCTACAGTCTGTGTAATGAATTCACGAGTGTCTAGTCAATGTTTGTATACAATAATTAGTTAAATAGCAGAGGTAGCAATAAACTACGACAAGCTTAAAGTTAAAAGAAACAGATGAAAAATACAAGAAATTGATATACGTAGTTCATGATCAGGGTACCATCTTACTAAAGCACTTACGCAAACTTTAAAATTAACGAACACATTTAGCTTAAAAAATAAATAAAATATAAATCGCTAAATAAAATCCTCCAGAAATGTAATTTTCAGATGCTTTGTTTTTATTGTACCAACCTAAGCCTTCACTTTCTTGACATGATCAGTTTAAATTAATTATGATCCCAAAATTATTGCGTAACTTCATGTTTTGCGTAAGTGCTTTAGTCAAACAGTGTCCAGAGAGGCAAGAGCAAGAGAGTCAAAATAAACAAGAGAAAGCTTACCCTTGTTTTGAAGTCTCTAACATCCAATTTCTCACTGATGGAACTAACAGACCTCCCAATAGTATCTGAGTCGGATGATATACCAATAGAGGAATAGTGATGAGCGATAAACTTGGTGAGTCAGCAAATATAATCTTGATGATTGGAATTCCTGGAATATGTAAAAAGAAAACAAGGTAAATTTGAATTCCTTTATGTGTGATAGTATTAAAGGCATAATGAACGCAACTGGCACAATGTATTTCAGGATATTTGGTTGTTATCTCAAATTTATTCATTTAAAATATATCTATACTCAAAATTTGAAATGTAAAACACCCAAATTAGACTACAAAAGGATACACCCTTCCCACACTGTTAAACTAAGTTAGTTCAATTATCTCCCTTGAACTATTTCAGAACAGGAGTATCTTCCTTTATGCACAACCTTATAGTTACAACTATGTAAAGTTCCATCAGGATCAGTTCATTTGTTAAAAAGAGGTTGCACTTATGAGACACTTGGACAAACGGATGGACGGACGGACAGGGTGATCCCATATACAGAACATGTAGATTTGACACTTAATTGTAAAAATGTGAAACTTACAACACATATTGAAGGCTATAATAAAAACTAAATCCCTTATTAAGTATCTTCAGGTTGAAGTGTGGGAAAACAAACAGAAGGGGACAATTGGAAGAGGCATTTCCAATTAAAGTTGGTAACAATAAACGAGAAAGAAGTAGTTTGACTCACCTAAAGTAAGTGATTTATGAGTACAACAGAACAACAATGCGACACTGTCACTGCGTGAGAATGGAACCAGTCTATTGGATGACATTAAAAACACTCCATACAGTAAACAACACTGTAATGTTATAACTGAAAGAGAAGAGGAAGACACAACATTAGTACATGTACAAAGTTCAATTGATTCTAGTTCAAAATTAGAAATATGGACGGACGGACAGGGTGATTTCTATATAGCCCCCTAAAGAAACACTTGGTTAAATACAGGGGTATAACAAGAGCATCCCAGACTTCATTGCAGTATTAAAAGCACTTAATTGTGTTGAGGACTAATGTCACTGCATGGGCTTAAATAATAGCTGTTTTTTTATGTTAAATGCTCAGTTGCTATATATGATATCTGATAACTTGATTTTTAGATACAAATTATGGTTTCATTTTCCCTCTTTGTTTTTTACAAAACTGTCCTACGTGTAGTAACAGAATCCATGATCTTAATATGCTAAACAAATTATCTTACTGCGAAAATATAGTTTGACTAAACCTCTGCATTTATCAATGACAACGTAAGGATTTGACGTTTTGTTTCTTTTGTCAAATGATGATTCCTTAAAGGCCTCAGTATTTTAGTTGGATGAAAAATTGCTACCTGTGTTGACATTATGGTTAAAGGGCTTTATTGATTGGCTAAGGTGAGAGGTAACTGCTAAAACTTAAACTTCCACTCTGTGTTTTAATATCTCATTGTTTATTTAATTTTAACTGCTGACACATTATCAGTGTTTGTAAAAGTATGATATCTTTCTGATACAATATTTTTCTTAGTATCATAAAGTGAGGGATTGCGAGGAATAATAGGCCTTTAAAGTAAAGTTGGTGAATTTTCCAATGTAGTCCATACTTACTTAAAACTACTGTTAAAAAGAAGCTGGACGCATCCACGTCTATATTTTCCTGATTAAACGTATCACAGAAGGTTGTGTAAATGATGAGTAACAACACTGCACTGAAATAGAAAAGGGGATCATAAAATAGTCATGTGATAAAAACATAGTCATGAGATCATAAAAAGTCATAATCATAAAATAGTTATTGGAAAATAAAAAAAGTCCTGTCTTGCTAAAAAGTCATGTGATCAAACAATAGGAATATGATCATAAAATAGTCATGTGATCATAAAATAGTCACATGATCATAAATTAGTCATGTGATCATAAAATAGTCACATGATCATAAAATAGTCATGTGATCATAAAATAGACATCATAAAATAGACATGTGATCATAAAATAGACATAAGATCATAAAATAGTCATGCTAGAGTCTACTAATTCAAAGGCGTGCATGTTATGTTTGTTACAAATAATTATATTTTACATGAATGGGACAATGACAAGGTCATCTGAAGTTCAACGTCAGGGTATCATGTCACTAAAAATATCTTTACCATGTTATACTGTATGCAAGTATTAACAAAAGGCTTATACATATATATGATGAAACATATTTTTTTAATTATCAATAATAATCAACAAAGGAACTGCAAACAAGCTCTAAAGTACTGATAATTTGGGAAATTTCACTTCAACAATAAAGAAATTGGACCTCAAGGGCTTAAATGCTAGTTTTGCATATTTGTGCAGTATTGTTTCATCACTCCTTGCCAGTATGTGTCAACAATTATTTACAAATATAAACCACATAATACCACCACATTTACAGAGCTCACAGTCAGTAATTAGTGACACATTGATCTAAAATTTGCTAGTTTAATATGTGCAAAGTAAAAACTAGACATGTGAGATAAATCACAAATGATACACCACTAATTATCTCCCTTGAAATATTTCTTAACGTGGATTATCCTTCATGCTCGTTCTCAGGTCGTACTACAACTGTGTAAAGTTTCATTAGTATCCGTTCATCTAAAGGAGGAGTTACGCTTACAAGACATTTGTACACCCCACCACCCACAAAGAAATCTTTTAGCAGGGTGTATAATTATATAAATTGTCAAAAGTAATTACCTGCCAATTTGTCCCCATGGTACTGCCTTCAGATCCACCCGGTTGGCCAGTACCTGTCTCATCACCTGACCTAGTAACAGAGGTACCACAACCGTGCCTGTAAGCTGAGCAAATATTGATACCACAGGAACAGCAGCCTTTGACCCTATCTGTGGAGGAGACAATCAATGTTTATATATGTATATGGCTATGGAGTTTCTGTGGAGGAGACAATCAATGTTTATATACGTATATGGCTATGGAGTATCTGTGGAGGAGACA
>ENA-OREC01000173-OREC01000173.1-marine-metagenome-genome-assembly--contig:-NODE-173-length-19473-cov-12.626160_pt1 | contig 19473 bp, 9 predicted proteins | sample MGYA00248626_ERZ508543 | MGnify/ENA primary metagenome ERZ508543 (study PRJEB26211, sample SAMN05518279) | marine metagenome | isolation source: Puget Sound, Washington, USA | host: Bankia setacea...
GTTCAACTAGATCCGACATGGTGAAAGGCATGTTAGGTTTTACATCCATCCAGACGTACATAGACATGCAAAAACATTTACTCTTAGGATCCCTTTACAAAAGTTACACCCAATTAACACTATGTTATGTGTCATGTGAATTTATGAATGCATCACAATGTACGCGGTAATGTATCTTTGATAATTGGGTAAACTGCGACCAGACGATATGGCTTTAGTATTGTGCTAGAATATTGAACAACACTTTAAATGCCATGTCTGATCCTTCAAATGGTTAAAGAATAACAGAGTGAACACGAAATAAGTCACATGACCTTTGACCCCTAAGTGTGACCTTAAAAGAGAGCCGTCAGAAACGAGAGCTTGGCATGTCCCCAATGTTGTGATCATTTGTGCTAAGTTTCTTTGAAATCTTTAAACCAGTACAGGAGTTACAGAGCAGACAAGAAATAAGTCATACCTTTGACCTCTTAGTGTGTGACATGTTGAAGAACTGAACAGCTGGGTTATAAGTAGGTAGTCAAGACTGCAGCTGTCCACACTATCACACGATTTTTTACTCCTTGTGACTTATCACAGAAAAACTTTCAGTACCTAATGTGTTAAAAGATGGTGAGAGCAACAGCAGACAGTCAGTTGTTCAATGCTACTCCTTGAGTACATCCATACATGTGTTCATTGGTACTAACTTATATACTTTCATATGTCACCATAAAACAAAAAAACATTAGCAGAAGCTAAGTCATCATATATATCTAGTTCATGACTTTCAGCTATATTGTAACAATATACAAATTCATACTCCTCAAAACTATACTTTGACCTAGTTACATGCATGGATAAACAACAAATGTATACAGTAGATTACAGTAAACTTTATTAATTGTAAAGATATAGCAATAAAAAGATTACAATAACAATCTGAAAGTACAAAAAAAAGAATTTCATAAAGCAATTATACATTCACTGTTTTACAAACTTATGAATGTAAACACAAGTATAAATTCTCATGTTCTAATTCATAACAACATCTAATTTCCATACACTAAACAAAAACCATGCTTGTGATTACAAGTTTATACGTCACAATAACTTAAATTAGTACAAAAGAGGACAGTACAGCCTTGCTATCATGGTGCACTGCTGGTGGTTTGGATTATTTCCTAGTCAATGTTAATCAACAAGTATGCCATCACGGTCATTAGAGGTTAAACAATACAGACAATGGTCAATTATCATAAGGGACTTTTGAATACAAGATATCAACACATTGTAAAGCAAGAGTATGATTCACACAATGATTACTGTAACACTAGCCTAGATAAAAGGTGATACGTCATAAAACACCAGTAAAGACCAAAGTACTGTAAAGTCTCATGGTTTGAAAACAAGAAAGGCTTATTTTGTTATTTACTCTACACTGGAAACAACTTTCTCGCTGTATCTTGTACATGTATCTGACAAAGAAACAAATTGAAATATCCCCAACAACTTCCTCATTCATCAAAAAGTCCCACCACCTATTAACATGTTATTTGAAGCTGGGGGTAGAGTTTTAATCATGCACCTGAATAATCACTGTAAAAATGTCATAATCTTGTATAGATAAAATATAAATAAACTAATCACTGATGTTCTTTTAATGATCATGATGATTCTTGTAGAGTTCAGACTTAATCTGTGTTTGTTTAAAGCTAGAAATGATAAGACCGTGTGCAACACTATTGAACTAGCTTTTTATAGAGCACACATAACAAAAGTATATAACTTTATATGCTTAAGTAATAACATAATCCATGTAGTATACAGTATAATTGCTGAATATTTGTAAAATTACAGTAATTGAAAACCAAATAAAACAATAAAGTAGTCTTAGTGTGTGATAATCACCTCTAAAAGTAGTAATAAATCAATAAAATGTTTTGTTGTTTCAGCTTAGGTAGAGAGCAATATAAAGTTGTGGGACATTCAGAAATCAATGTAGTGAGAGCAAAGTGTACAATGAGCATCTAGTTAGCAGGTATAAAACATGGACAAGTAGGTGAATGAATTATTTACTGCCCAAATAAACTGCACAACACATACATGTTTGTTCACAACATTGCTTTAAATACAACATAAGAGATTTGTGTTTTATATGAAGACAATACTTTAATGGTAGAAATGTAACATCATGATTTTCTGCATCATTAGAATGGAAACATTCACACATACGTTTAAATTTAGAGATGTGAATTTAATAACACCTTCAATCAACACTGATAACTTTGAAGAAAGGAATGAGAAATATAGCACAAGTCTTAATACATGTCTAGTCCATCCTTGAGGAAACAATTACTTTAAATTTGACACTGTCAATTTGTCGTGGATAGCTGATAGGAGTAATGTCTACCCTAAGAAACTTTCAGTAAAATGGACAGTATACATTCATTTTAAGGAGTATTTTCATTATTCTTTTATAGGGAAATGAAGTTATATTACTTACAAACAATTCCATATTTTGTCTACATAAAAAAAGACACGTTTTCTGTAAAAGTTTGATGCAAAAACAGCTTAAGTGATAAAAAGTACAGCTTTAAGACATATCAAATGATAAATAACATGTAACATAAATGTTCGCTCTAAGTGAGTGTAGCAAGATGCTTTAATCAGGCCATTGGATTGTGAATGCCCTTGCTACATACCTCCAAAGTGACAAAGTAAGGTAAAATACAAGCATCGACTTTAAATAATTCTCTTCAAAATTACAAATATGTATCGGAGATTTGTAACATTTTGTGATTTAAAGTCTACTTAACACCATAATAGAAGTTCTGGATAGAACACTTTTATGTCCAAACTTTACAACCTACATGCAATAACAACTCTACAATCACACTCATTATGTCTTCACAAAAATACAAATATGCTGGTACAAATGGTATATATACAGTTCAGATACACCGTTCTAGAAAAGTGAATAAGCTTATGTTTATAATTACATTTGTGAAAATAAATTCAGCACACAAAAATTTACTCCTTTAATTTAACAATACATGTATACTAAAAACACAGGTTTCTCTAGAAGGCTGTTGACCATAAATACAGAAGTTAAATAAGTAAAGTTCATGTGTCACTGTGTCTAATATAATCATTGAAGCAGATCTGAAACCACACTGCAATAATGGCAGTCTATCTACTGGCACCAATGAACATGAATGTTAATGCAGAATACACTCCAACAAATAAGCATTACACTTTCCATAGACAATGCAATAGGGTCTTAAAGATCATACAAGTATCCTAACTTTGTTATGTTATACCAAAAAGTGTGGCTTTACACAGCTAGAGTGTACACATAAATGATACTGTTTATTTATTTTTTATATAGACATGATCTTAGTTATACCTAGGCTTTTGTATTAAAAAAATATGTAAGGAGGTATTGTTCTTTGTTAGGGACAACTACTTCTGTTTGTTGCAACATAGAGAAAACTAAAATCTGACCAAGCATAAAGAAAGTTCTACTTCTTCACAAAACCTTGCACTTCTTCTTCTTTGGTTTGGGCTTTGGACACAAAACTGCTCGAATGGCTTCATCGAAAACCGTTTTAAGACCTTTCTGTGTCAAAGCAGAGCATTCCAAATACTTTACAGATCCGATCTCCTTTGCCATGGCAAGACCTTGTGGGTAAGTCAGAGGCGACAACTTTTTCTCTTTTAACTTCTCAACTGTTTCTTTATCTTCACGCAGATCCAATTTCGTTCCAACCAAGATTATAGGTGTGTTAGGACAATGGTGACTTACTTCAGGAAACCACTGAAAACATAGCAATCAGTTTATCACTAAATGAGTAATACTGCTCATATTCAATTAGACATCACTTGATCATACATGTTCAAGGGTAGTGAATGATATTTATCAGTGTATTTAAAGAAAATCAAGAACATTTAAAACCGTGAGACTAAATAGTCACTTCACAAAAACAACAATACAAATTTATGAAACTATTTAGAAGGTAAATCACAATAAATAAATCAATGATTATGTTAAATTTAATTATTTAAAGAAGACTTCTAGGTTAGTACTTACCTTTGCTCTAACGTTTTCAAAACTTGCAGGGCTAATCAAGGAGAAGCATATCAAAAACACATCCTGGAAAAAAAGAAACACATTTTACTTTTGAAAATCATGAAACTCAAGTTGAATTTCAAAAACATTGATTCTTTCTTTACTTTGTAAATGGAGATCCTCATATTTTCCCGGAAAAAAAGCATGTGATTAGAAAGATTGAGATTTATACTGCGATCGTTTCTCAAACTTGAAAGTTTTGGATATAACAATAACAACGGAGACTTTGTTATTCATCACTATTTAAGGAAACGTTTTGGAACTTGGTATTATTACTGTATTTAAGTTCATAAAGAAGTTTCTTCACGCCGCGTGTAAATATTGCCATTGCAACAAATGGCTAAAGTTAAAGGTTTATATAGTCAATCAGAAGAGGATGAACATGACAAGCAGATAGTTTATGACATACCATGTATAAAACACGATGGATATTATTTTTGCATACTACACTCCATTGTGTTAAAACAATTCAGAAAGTCTGTAGGCATGTGTCAGACTTTTTTAACAAGTACCGCAGGGACGTGATAAAACTATTACATTGTCAAAAACGATTGTTTAGCTTTCAGAACTAACAGTTTCAGTATTTCTTAACCAACGTTTAACTAAGAACCACAAAAGCATTCTGGTTCGAAGAATGAAGAGTTTTCGGGTTTTAGTCGTAAATACGAGTTTTAAATCGATTTTAAAACTGATTAAAAGTATTTAGATGCAAACTTGAACACTTCAGGTATGTCGAGAATAATGGACCCGTCAAATTGTATACAGTCCCTATCGCACTGAACCACTGTACGCCTAGAAAACCTCTCGACATTGTGAATGCTGTAACAGTTAAATGAATGAAATCTGTCAAATTATCAAGTAATTGCTAGATGCCACAGGCCATTTAGGCACAGCAAGGCAGCTATAAATTACATAGACACTGACCACCAGCCTTGCAGTTTCAATTAATTGTTTTATCGCTGATAAGCCTAAATGTAATAACAATTTCTGATCAGACTGTGTGTATCTCCCTAATATAAACACTACTCAGATTAGTGCGAAATCGCAAGTGTTTGAAGGTTTCTTTGGCAAACTGTTGTTCAGAATAGTTAATTATTTATTGAGACTGAAAAGCTCACTTGCCCGGTGGGGCGAGCATGATGAAAAATTGACTTGCCCGACCTTGGAGGATCTTACTCGTTAATACGAGCGGGCGAGTGGATTTTTTCAAGCCTGATAACTGCATATATGGAATTATTTCTTAAAGGATACGAGCCTTAACTTCTTAAAAAAAATAAAAACCGGATTTATATACACATGCGCATGAATTTTAATGTTTAAATTTCGGTCTACTTAATTTTTATTCGGACTCCTTGATTTATAAGATTAGGAGTCCAAAGGATTTGAAAAGATAGTGTCAAACGCTGACTTACTGTTTGAGGGTAAGAGAGGGGACGAAGTCGGTCATAATCTTCTTGTCCTGCTGTATCCCATAAACCAAGATTGATTGGCTTTCCATCTACCATAACATTGGCTGAATAGTTGTCAAATCTGTTAGAAGATGAAGATGGCTTATTATGTATAAATATGCATACACAGTCATCAGCAAAACAAAAAAATAGTTTATGAGCTATTTTTCCTGATGTCTACCTTTTGAAGTTAACATTAAATTAAAATGAAATACAATCTGATGGGAATCCATCTTTTTATAGTAAGTTTCAACATATCAAAATAGACTGAAGCACTGGTCCTTATTATACATTTCACAGTCACACACACATTACTAGTGCGCAGACCGAACATATGTTTGCACCACAGCAAAGGTTCAGTAAACAAATGTGCTTACATTCAACATCAACCATTTATCTTTACAATAAACTCAATTATTGAGTCAATAGAGACCCACTCTTGAGTAATTGTGAAGTCTTTCACTTACACTGTTGGGATGTATTCTCCAGGGAAGGCATTGGTTGTGTAACTGATCAGAAGACAAGTCTTACCAACAGCACTGAAATAGAAACATCATGTTAAACTTGTTTTACTTTCATTTCAGGTTTTGTACATATAAGCTACAACCCTAAGTTTATGCATTTACATTCAATTAGTGTAGACACTAATGCTCACTCTTTCCAAATACCATCTTGCAAGACCAGCATCAGGAAAGAATCCTTCTATCCGAAAACAATTAGAGATTGGAATAACCTACCCGCCCCAGTGACTGCTGCAGAAAGCATTGACTCATTCAAGAGACTACTGCTTGCATATCAACTTAAAGTCTGATGTTTTTATTTGCACCTGTAGAAAGTTATGTATAGCATAAACTTCATTTGTTACTTTTGAGTATGCGAGTGTACACCAAATACAGTGACAGGATAGTCAACCAAATGACGGTGGTCACTTAGTGGTAGAAAAAGACGCTTCAGGAATATTATTTAACTATTGTGTCAATGACTCAATATCAAATGTTTAACGCTGTCAAAAGTTCAAATGGCAACACTTACGATCCATGTCTATTGCTTGAAATGTTGTACACAAAGAACAAAATTACTTATAAATAGTATAAATACAACTGTTTGACTTGTGAGTGTTGGTTTAAACATTTCTAAATAAAGCATCTGTGGTTGTCAAAAATGCTAGCGGTTATACAATCTATGTAACTAAGTTTCACTTGCCCTTTATTTGCTTTAGTCAGTTAAGGGATATTAAAAGAGTATTGTTTCTGGTACAAACAGACAGGCTCAACACTATTGATATACAAAAAGGTAACTTGTCAATGTACTCTAGTCAACATGTTTGATTGACAACACTAAAGGCAAAGCCATCATGATCTGATGATAAACAATATCCCACACAGTCTGACCTCATCCCTGAGCCATGTCCGAATGATTCATGATACAGGTAACGATCAAACCGGGTCAACAATATTAACCCAGTAAACTCGCAATATGTGAGCGAGATAATAGTTGATCTTTGTTCAAACATCGTTAAAAGTGTAAGAGGAACTTAAATACATATATTATCATGCAAAAAAAGCAGTCGATCAACGAGAAACTCTTAAAAGATGAAACAAATGAAGCGGAACGTGAAAACTTCACAAAGTTGTGTTCGAATCGAGTTAAACAGTTAATTTACGTACCCATCTCCAACAACGACACACTTTATCGCTTGCATGATTGTTTCCTAGGTATGTATGTACAAATAAAACGTAAAGTCCACTAGTTTATGTGGTCGAACAATGATCTTCGGTCGTGCCCATGTATTTTATGTCAAACAAACATGGAGTCTCGGCAGTTTATATAGTCGCCCCCAGCAAAGATACTATATTTAGCTTTTGTATCGCTTACCGCATCGAATATGTTTTATTTGGAGCCGGTTGACGTTTCGGACAGAAAGCATAAGGGAAACATCCGAGTAATTCGAATGAACATACAGTCTATTTCAAGGCATGTTATTAATAGCAGCTGAACCAAGTTGATTTAGTTTTAAATAGATTAAATTTGACCAACCGATAGTAATATTTAGAAATATATAAGCATTATTTATTATCTCTGATATCTAATAATAAAGACTATTTTTGTGTTTAATTGTTAAGAGCCAATATATTCGTGTTTGTATTACTGCTGCTGCTGCTGCTTTTCGATCGTATATAGCTCTATAGAATTTCTAATTGGGCACTATATAAAATATGATATTTAGCAATACATGTATATTTAATCAATACATCTAAAATTTGGTTATTTTGTATTATGCACACCGCTCTATCGATTAGCAGACAGATTATAGTCATACTTTATGTACAAAACCATCCGTGCGGATATATAGCTATGTGCTCGGTCGTTTTTTAGTAGGAAAATATTCTTCGTGGATTGTCTTGTATAAAAAAACTTTTAATATGGCACAAATATGTAAGCCATTTACACAAACAAATAACTGTACGCATTCAAAGAAACATGAAAACGATGTGACATCCAAATGACGTCATTCGTTCGGTTCTTTCACCTCATATCCGTTTCAATTGTGATATGACGTTGTCAAAGGATAACACACCATGCCATGAGGAAAGGAGCACACAAGTTATTATATACTTGTAATACAACAGCGTTGAACACTCCAATGGCCTGCACAAACTGTGGACTTAAATCCGAGCAAGCACGTGTGGGACATATTGAAGCGGGTGCACACAATGTATTGAAACGAAATTAAATTATATTGATATTGCAGTTTTTTGTGTTTAGGGTGTCCATGTTAACCCTCTCTGTTAAGTGTGTTTCCATGATCAAATTTCAATGAAGTTTTGTTTTACATACTAGGAATAAATTGTATTAGACTTATATTTGGTTATTTGTACTTTTCCTAACATATGATAAAAAATAGGTGGCCAATTAGAAATTCGTTTAAGTGTATATCAAATAACCATTTGAACAGTGAATTCTACTACATCTTTATATAGAGGTCTATATTTTGAGAGGCCAATATGGCTAAAAATGTAAAGATTTTCATTTTAATTACAGATTGATGTATTAAATTAGCTCCCTATTTCCAAACCAACAAATAGATCTACATATATGACATATATGACATATAATAATTAACTCTTTTTTTTGCATTGATTTAATCATTACTTTTTATTTACGATTTTATTTCATACGAACTATTTAGTTTGTATTTGGGTCCTTATATGCTTTAGTGACATAGTGTATGGGGCAAAATGAGTGAAAACTGAAAGTGATTGAAAATAAATTGTTCCATTTTTGTTTTGAAGTGTTAACATTATCGCGACGTCACCTATTTTCGCCTTTCGCCGTTTTCCTATTTTCGCCGATAACATTGAACTGTTTCTGACATACAGTCTATAATACTGAATAAATGTATTCTAAGCATCTTTTAAGCATGCTTCACATCAGGGACCTTTTTTCAAAATTAAGACATATTAACAAATTATTTAGAAATGCACGCATCTAGATCGAAGGTAACGCAAATTATAATCACTAAACTATTTTGATAATACCAACAGAAACATGAATTTGAGAAAAAAAATCCGATTCAAATTTGCTGGAAGAGTGGCTATAAATTGGTGCATGATGGGTTATAAACTCTCTGTTGTAAACATAACCACTGATGTTGTTTGAATTCCTAGTCAGGGGCGTAGCTGGGAGTAAAATCGTTGTACGCACACGTGTCGAGGCGCAAAGCGCCGAGTGTGTGGGATGGGGTGGCCCCCTCCCGCCGGTTGTATTTGTGTGGATAAAATAATGATCGTACATCTACACAAATAGAAGTATTTTATGTTTATTTAATTCAATATAGAGGGCGACGTTTTCCCAATCATGCTTGTAATTGAAGGATTACCAGTCTTACGAGTTCGAACTCAATCAAATTATAAGTTGTTATATGAGATTCCTCAAGTCAGCTTACCTTCATCACTCAGCACTGGTTTGGACAGGCCAGTATCGTAACATGCATTGTAAACAGTCAAACTAAACAAATGTCCTTCAGATACTCGTCCATGTCTTTGTTGTATTTGTATAATATTCACGTAAAATCCATAAATCCTTTCATTTCAATTTAATACACGAATTATTTTCATACATAATAATATAAAACGGAAAATGTAACCCTGATTTACGTTCTTCAGATAGAACAGATACATGTCCCTGTTATCGACATGGACTTATAACAAAATTATGAGTAATCATAGCAGAATGTTAAGGCTTACACAAATTCATGTACGTAAACTGTTACATAAAATACAACTTTTATTCAAGCTGCATCACACGTTTTTAGCTTTGATTCACACAATTCCATGGTCTCTCATTTTCCATATGTCACTTTGTAATCAGTGAGAGAAAACACTATGTGCATGGTTCCAAATACTAATATAGAGACGGTTTCTATACGCCCCATATACTCGTTTATACTCGGAACAAGAACGACAGACGTCTGTTTTTCTTTCGGGCAAAAAACATCAACCACTTGTTCAGAACTAATCTCTCTTTCACGATGAATATTCAGCAATCAAAGTCCGGGCAATCGTTCAGTCCCCATTGTTGAGCGGAGATATGTCTTCAGACGTCGCATGATACTAAACGGTCTTTCTGCTGATGCCGTCGAAACGGGCATGTCTAGCAAAACGAGAAGACATTTGGTAACCTTTGGATACAAGTCCGAGTTGGTCATTGATAGGGTCTCGATAATGCAATCGAACCTTACTTTTGTTGCTCCACATTTCACTTTCCAACGCGGAATTTCGCGCTGAAATTACTGAAAATCTGGCAAATCATCTTTAGTTTCAGTAAATATACCCTATACGTTGTATACGGGTCTGTATTTCTTTCTTCAAGGAGATGATCTATGAACGGTAGATACATATGTCTTATCTGCTGTCGTTTGTGCAGGGACATTTGGTTAGTGTTGTTGTCTCATGTTGCCACCTGCTCTTGGACGGCTTGGATTAACACCACATAATCTGCCATTTCCACAGCTTTGTCATGTATTGCCTCCCGTACAGTTGAGTCATTTCTTCCATTCGACGTTTGTTCATTGATAACGTTTGCTTCACGAAAAAGGTTATACAAATATTAAAAACCCGTAAGACCGTAGCCCGTAGCCCGTAGACTTATCGGTTTAGCATTGCACGATCACTACACGGGCATCTTTCCCAGACCGTGCAAATACCATGCAGCAAACGCACGATTTTAGGTCAACTTGTTGCAAGAAAAGAGCCCGTAGAAATCTTGCGGAGACTTGCGATGACTCCACTGAAAATGCACGATGTCCATGCAATGTCCGCGCAGCCTCAGGACGGAATTGTCCCGATCAGTCTCTCAATAATAAGTTTCTTTTTCTGAAATAAGAGCTTTACGAAATTCATTTCATAAGTAATATGGATGACGAGGAAGAAGAAGAAGAAGAAGAAGAAGAAGAAGGGAACAAATATTAGCACGATATTCATTTTAATACATGTCATTAATAGTCCTGTGTATCTGCATGACTTACAAGTTCCGAACATTCTAGTACCACACTCAAACGGAAGCTCACGGTTGTTTATTGTCGTTTTGTTTTGATTTTTCAGCTGACGATTTACTGCGACCGGAAACTGAGTCACGCTTTGAATAACCATTTTGGCCGGTTCCTTGGAACTTTTCTGCGACCTTCTTTATTCTACTAGCCTGTAACTTTTTCACAACTGGTCCTTTCTTGTTGACGACCTTATTAAACAATGAGACTATAGCTGGCATTTCAGATTTGCGGGTGTGTATGCCGCGAAGCCTGTTTACCGCCATGTTACAAGCCCTACGGTCTTGAAGCTCCCTCATGTCGTCGTTCATAGCTTCTAGCGGCGCAAGATCCACGAACGGCAATGCATGATAAACAGCGACCTGGTATAATGGGAAAGATAAATTATATTATCCTAAAAATACTGCCATATCCCAGTTCACAATACAAATTGTTAAATGGTTCAGCTCAACCCTCGAAATAGAAAAGGCTGTGTACAGTAAATGGGTGTATCCTTTTATAGACTAAAATGGAATTTCTGACGAGCAAAGTATCAATTAACTTCGTTTGATAACATATAATAGTTGCAATGTTACTCACAGTTCCAGGTGTCTCTATAAACTTGGGTAGTCGTGGCGGCATTTTGTGCCTAGTGGTTCGTTTGTACGATTTTCCCAGTATGTTACTCGTCTCTAAATCTTTTGTTTCTTCTGACTCCTCCTCTTCTTCCTCGCACCTGAGATGGTCGAACTTTTTCTTAAGGCTTTCCATGCCCCGATGACGTAGCATAGCCAAAGCACCCTGCCATCTAGGCGTTTTCCCGCCATGCATTACTTTGAGCGTCTTGGCGGAACCAGATCGTCGTATATCGACCGGTATCTTAAATACAGTTATAGAGAAAAATACCGTACATTGTACATGCAGTATCAAACTTGTCAGTTACTGTTTACTTGCAGGTACATATATGATTCAACCAACAAAAATACACATCAAAACAATGCCGACGGACTGACGTTCATATTGTTTTTAATTTTGTTTTTAATTACATATACGGGTGGTGGTGGTAATGGTAATTGTGATGGTAGATGATGATGGTACATGTAGTTGTTATGAATCATAATATGATGATGAATGATGGATAAATCCGACGATTACTAAAAAATACCTGTGATAGGAAGTAATCGTTGGTGACCACTTTCGGCAGGTGTTTCCATTTCTCTCCTCCAAAGGTTCCTATATACTGGCCACTCACCGTCCACAGTCTAACAGAGCAATCAGAACTGGCCGTGATCAAGATATCTCTCTCAGATACCAGCTCTACGCTGTGGATTGAGCGAGTATGGGCTCTGAATGAATTGGCGAGGATTGGATAGCGCAGAGTTCGACCTGGTTCGCTGGATGTCGGCGGAGGACGGCTTGCAAACACGTTCTTCAAGTTCTCTGTCACAGAAAACTTATGCTTTGTGGTGTTGAAGCATTCTACCCTGAAGAAAGTGAACTTCTTTTTAAGGTTCTCTATATTCTTCTTTCGCTCCAGTAGTGTCAATTTCTTGCTTACACAGTATTCTTTTATATCCCAGATCTTAACATAGCCCTGTGTGTCTCCGGTGACTAAATAGTTGTTGTTAGCGTCGGTAGTTATAGTAATTATGCTCTCGCCAAGTCTGTGGGCACCGTTGAACTGCCCAAGGAGGCCACCTTGATGATGCATTGACCAGAAACGTATCCATCCTTCTGCCCCACTGGTTACAATAATGGCTGTATCTTTATGGTGAGGTTCGCGGCTTTGTAAACACACTATTTTCTCCACGGCGGACTCGTACTTTTTACATATATTGTCATACTCGCTCCTGGTGTACTTTGTACTGCTATTAGCTTCATAAGAATTGTCAAGAGCTAGTAATAAGGGGTGTTCACATGCTTCTTTCGGCGACTCTATCTCAGTTGACCTAGCTCGAATCTTACCACCAAACAAACCAATGGTTCCGACCAGTTTGACTCGCCTCTTCGACCAGTTGGAGACGTTCTGTGGAGATGGAGTTTCATAGTCGGTAGATGAACTAGGCTCCACCGGAGTGTTAGTTTCGGATTTCCCCATCTGCTTCAATAGCTTTTTCCGATGTGCAGAATATTCTCCGACTGGCTTCGAACTTTCAGAGGCATTCAAGCGGCAGTACATTTGACCCGTGTCTCGGGACCATATCACAACATCTCCGTCATATCCACCGGTGGCAATCATATTTGGATACATTGCAGCTATACAGAGGACATCTTCTTTGTGATGTACTTTCCAGTTCTTTCTGTGTTCTTCGCTTTCGCCGTCAATATAGATATGTACTGCTTTTCCCCAGCCTGTGACATAGAAGTTAAGTTTGTCAGCTACTATACCTGTTACTGGCGAATTATCTGGAAGTTCGAACTTTTGCATCAACGAACCATTGTTGTAGTTCCACACGTGAATAGTCCCATTTCTAGCTCCAGTAAGTAATCTTCGACCGTTGAAATCAAAGCACATAGTAGTGATTTCAACGGGGATTTGAACTCCTCTTTCCATGGCGCTATGTGCATTTACGAACTGCATGAGCTTATCGCCGGTATTCGAATCCCAAATGCTAACAACGGATTCCTGACATGCTGTCACAACGCTGTTAAACACACTGCTGTACAAGGCACTCACCACTGGTTTGCTGTGTGTTACCACTTCAGCCGTCATTTCCTCCTCCTCTCTCTTCTCCAACATAATAATACGATTGGCTGCAAGCAGAATTGTACGCATGCGTGGTTGAAAATTTACGGCGGAAATGGGGTAATTAGCAAACTTGATAATGCGACCACTAATCTGTTGCAGACACGATTGATCACGAAGGTCATATACGCGCAATGAGCGCCCCTTGTCAATGCTGATCACTTGATTCTTGGTTTCATTGATGATGACGTGGTTAACTGGCTTAGTGTGGCCTTTTAAGAGCATGATTGACTTTGTGTTTACGTATGGATTCCAAACACGTAACATATAGTCCATTCCACCCGTGACAATGATATTCAACAGCTGAGAGTAGTCGAACGTCAGAACACCTTTGTTCACATTGAAATATACGTGAGATTTCTTGCCGGTAAAGTCGCCGAAAAATAGACCTGTTTTTGGACCCTGGCAAGACGACAAGAAACATTGAATCCCAGGAAGGTACATTACTTTGTTTACCCAGTCTTCGTGTACACCAGTTACCTTTTGTGATTTCACACCTAGCACAAAGCCTTTCGCAATTTCCAGGTAGCTCATCTTCTTGCATGTCTTCTTTCCTTGTTCGACACCGAAGGGCCCGCCGCGGAGACACGTATCGTAGTTTATGGAAATAATATTGCCTGATGTGTCCCCCAACAGTAACAAGGCTATGTTCAGGTCAGTTTGGTTCACCCAGTAGTCCATAGCAGTTATGCAGTTCTCAAACCCAGTCACATAATAACGCATTGTGAGTTTCTTGCTGTTGAGATCAAAAATCGTGATGTCCCGGTCCGTGGTTGTGACAGCAATCATGTTCACGTTGTACATTGCTACCATATCTGTAAACCAAGGATGTGTGTTTCTGTTTGAGTAATGGTTGACGCTGTGGTATGTTATATTCCGCATTTTTAACGTCCAAAGTCCGAGCATGCCTTCTTTGCTCAGTGTGACGTACTTGCCAGATTTTTGATCAACTTGGCAATTTTTAGAACCCGTTTTGTGTATGCTTGGATAAAACAGTATTTTGATGATCACGTCTCTGTGACGGCTTTCTATTTCACGGATTTCATTTGGAAATGGTCGTTCTCTGAGCATTTCCATCATGATTGTTTTCTCTTTATATTCCAGGAGATTGTAAGTGACGTATTCTTCCCAGTCTACTTGGCCGTCACAGTTAGCATCCACTTTCATAAACAACAGTTCTATCTCGTCTTTGGTACTATTACGACCTACGGTTTTACGAATAGCATCTTTGAACTCATCAATCGGTAGACCGGAGTCTTCTTCTTCCTGCTTACGGTCAAATAACTTTTGTAGGCGACTAAAGAGTGCTTCGTCGTCTAAGATTTCCTCTGGATCTGGAGTATCCAATTTACTCACCAATCCAAGTATTTCACGGCGTCCAAGGCTGGTCGGAACTCTGCTTATTCTTTTCCCAGGTGGTGGGTGGGGTTTAAGCATTGAAGGTTTCCCGTCATCACTTACACACAAAGAGCTCGCCCTGTCTCGATTTCCTGGCACTTGCAACATTTTTATAAAGTTAAATTACTATATTTTGTCGCATTACACTTCATTTAATGTTTCTCGTCGAAACATCCGATTAGCTTCGACGCCATTTTGTGATCAATGTTATTTCGATATGATGACGTTAACGTGTAATGAAGAACGAAACTGTTTGGCGCCTACATACAGTTTGTAATAGAGTATTTGCACGAAATCTCGCCCCTTTGGAGACTTTTGAACGTCATATATATTAACTCGTATGACCAAACAGATATGTCGCTTATAGCGAGTGTCATATTGAAACTTCATTATGAATTACGATTGGTTTTGAAGTAACTTGTTAGTTTTTCACGACACGACAAAAAGACGATAACGACCTGACAGTGTCGCTAACAATTTAGGAATTCAAAATGGCGACAAATGAACCAGATTTGACGTTGGAAAAGAATCTGAGTAAGTGTCAGCTGGTGAAGTACAGCATGTAACATGAAACATATGAATCGTTTTCTAAATGTACAGAACACTTATAATGCTGCAAATTATTTGACACGAACGGAGTGTCGTTCGAGCAATATAAGATAAAAGTAAATGATGTACCCCACCCATACTTTAATCATCGTGTCCAACAGTTCCTGTTTGTCACATTGACATGATTCAGTATATTGAACTATGTATTCATCATTTAGACACATTTGTAATAACCCAAATATAACAATGGTTCTTCAAAATGCATTCCCTTAGTGAGTGTATTCTTTTAAATAAATCTGTCAAGCAGAGCAACAGGTTAATAATTCAGAGTATGTATAATGATTAGACATCAAGCTGCTGCTTTGGTTGTTTGTTGTATTCTTAATCCTCTGAATCTGATTACTATTTCTTGACTTGCCATTGGAACTGACCTTTTTGGTTCATGTATAAAAAATATCCTGGTTGGTCACATTCTGGCTTACAATGTTTAGTTAATAGTTTTATAGCTAAAATGGGCTAGTCTCTTATACTTAGTTGGTATTTGTCAACAACAAAAAACATTGGTTGGATCATGTATAGAGACAAAAAGCCTGTGTTTGTAAATTGACAACTTAAAAACCTTTTGGAATTTAGATACAAGTATTTAATGCTGGTTGTTATATACTTGCAGATAAACAGGGCTCTCGCAAGAGGGCTATTCAGGGAACTTAGTTGCCTAAAATTCTGTCAAGTCACCTTCCTAACACATTCAAGCGACATAGATTTCGCCCCAATCCGTATAGTGTTAAGTAAAGGAAGAATCTCAGATACACCTAGTGTCAAATTATCTGATAGCAACTGCATATTATACAATTCCATGGGTCCATGATTCTTGTTATACGACGATACATCACAATATCTGCCTAAAAATGCAGTGACATTTCAATCACTCTTTTTGCACCATACTTATTTTGTCCGTAGAGAAAAGTCACTCCTCCTTAAAATTCCAGCCTAGTTTGAGCCCTGATAAGTTGTTCGATTCATGAAATAGAATTTTAAGGGTCCCTGAAAAACCACGCTACTCAAATACAAAGCTGTCCTCCCCACTGCTCAGCCATCCATCTCTGAGCCTCCATCCATCAAAATTTACCACACATCATTTATTTCTGCACACATGTTTAAAACTCCCCACCATCCATGTCATTGCTATAAACATATTTAAGCCTTTTTGGCAGTGCAGCACCAGTTATTTTGCTGTCTCAACAACGTTCTCCAGCGTCTCCAATACATGGCTGACACGTCATATATACAACTGAATCATTTCATTGTAAATACTTTTGATTATAAGATTGATTGTTGGGCAAGGGGTTGTCCCAAGAAGAGACATATAAACATAGAAGATTGTTCGCACCACTGAACACAGTGCACATTATAGTTTAAAGAAATAATGAAACTAGTAGATTGCAATATATAGCTTAACATATTTAGTCAAAAGTAAACACAAAGTATGCCCATGACTGTAGAATGTATAGGATGTTGTCATTTATCTTAACAGCCTGAAATAATGTTCTTTATTTGTTATCAAATGTAACCAATAGTGATTTGTATTTCAGATGCAGCTACAGATCCTACTAAGGGTACAGAAGACTGGGATGCTATCAACACTTTTTGTGACCAGGTCAACAATGAGTTGGAAGGCCCGCAGTATGCTACAAGACTTCTTGCCCACAAAATACAGTCACCAATTGAACGTGAATCTCTATATGCCCTGGCTGTAAGAGAATCTTACATGTTGTTCTTGATATATCTCTTACTCACTTTTAATCAGCAAGGCTTCATTTGAAGACTAAACTATTGTAAAACTTGTTTTCTTAGAGAGCTGTTCGTATACATTACAGTTTTATGCATGTTTTATAATTTGTTGTAGAGTGTTTAGCAATTATCCTGCAATCAACCTATAATGCATGATGCAAGCTATCAACCAACTAATTGTTCAAATATCTTGAGACTTAAACCCTTTTAATTAAATATATCATTGGTTTATGTTAATGTTTCATAATACTTCAACACTATGCTTTACCTAAAATGTGTTTATAGTAAGTTTCTTTTATTTACAATGTATGTAAGATAATTGTTTTCTTTGTTTTTAGACTGTGGAAAGCTGTGTTAAAAATTGTGGACACCGATTCCACCAGGAGATTGGAAAATTTAGATTTCTTAACGAAATGATCAAAGTTATATCTCCAAAGGTAAATAAAATTTAAGTGTATAACTTGTAAATCATTGCTACATTGTTATGTGAGATAGAGCTTTGACAAACAAAAAACGTCCCAATTAGGTATCTGTGGTATTTTCTAATGTTTAGCTCACTTGTGTTCCTTACATGAACACTGTTTTAGTGTGGTGTGTTCAAGATTATATTGGTTGAGACACACTGTGTAGTACTCTTTGTACTGTATATAAACAGTGTATGTGATTATGATCTCTGTTGATCATTATTTTTCAGTATCTTGGATCTAAGACTACGGAGAAAGTGAAAAAGCGATGCATAGAATTAATGTATTGTTGGCATAAAGGTTTACCTCATGAACCTAAGTGTACTGATGCCTATATTATGCTCAAACAACAAGGCATTGTGAAAGATGACCCTAAATACATGGATGAGGTACGTATGATAACTACTTTATGTTATGTATGTAAGTATAAGGTGATTAGTGTTTCAAGAAATATTTTTGAATATAACATTAAGGGCTGCTCCTCTTTATATCACTGTATTAACAGTTTAAAAAAACACATGCTAAACGCTGGCAGATTCTTCTTGTAATATGATAGTTTTTTTTCCACTCAAACTATTAACAATACTTTTACCTGATTAAGTATTTTACATGTTATACACATTTGTTACAGAGATCTATGGAGTTACCAAAACCTGAACCAGAAGAAGAAAGAAGAGCAACATTTGAAGATGAGGAGAAATCCAAGGTATGTTGTTCTGTTGTGGGCAGGTATGTCAGCTATGGTTTGACCTGACAAACTTACTTTGGTAAGATAAGTTTACAACCTGCTTGCTGCAATGTAAATTATAAGCATGGAACAAACTGATGTTAATAACAAAATTCAATTAAAAAGAAACAACAGTACCTTACAGCATAATAATTCTTTTCTAAAAAAAAGTATACATAAAAATAACCCGAAACCCATTATATGTACAGTACTTTCATTTTTTTGTTAATACCATTACAGCTATTAGCTAAGTTACTGAAGAGCAAAAACCCAGAAGACCTGCAGGCAGCTAACAGACTTATAAAGAATATGGTTAAACAGGTCAGTGAATTATGTTTCTTCAAACATGTGTATTATACCATTCTATTAGTTGTAGTAGATGTTTTATTTTGATGTCTTCATATATTATGCATATTTAACAAGAGAAACATGAGAATCTTACATTTATAACTGACTTTCTACATGAATGAGTGTTTTATTGTAAGTATATATATGTTACAGGACACAGAGCGTATGGAGAAGGTATCCCGGCGTATCAATGAGCTGGAGACTATACATGCTAATGTTAAACTACTCAGTGAGATGGTATCACACTTTAATCCACATTCCACAACTGATGCAGAGAAGGATATGATGAAGGTACCGTTAAACTTCTCTTCAATAATGGCTGCTTTAACAAGAGGACATTGCAAATTATTTCTGACTAGGCTTT
>ENA-OREC01000174-OREC01000174.1-marine-metagenome-genome-assembly--contig:-NODE-174-length-19468-cov-11.794750_pt1 | contig 19468 bp, 6 predicted proteins | sample MGYA00248626_ERZ508543 | MGnify/ENA primary metagenome ERZ508543 (study PRJEB26211, sample SAMN05518279) | marine metagenome | isolation source: Puget Sound, Washington, USA | host: Bankia setacea...
CTTGACTGGGGATTGAACCCGGGACCTCCCGCACTCGAAGCCAGCACTATACCACTAGGCTATCGAGGAGGCGGTTAAAAACATTGTTTTGACCTTGCACTAAACTTTACAAGGCTATTTTCGAATTTAGATTGAGAACAACGGGAAATATTAAATTAATATAGGTTAATTCGTAAGCAGCGATTTGTGCTCCGTCTAAGGAATGACATATTTAATCAAGCAGAATGTCTAATGTACTAGTATATAGCTTGTTTGTAAGTCGAACCAATAGTACACTTTACTAAACCAAAGCATTAACGTGTCTTAAATGGGTTATAAATATACTGAGTTGTCCATGAACCCCGCTTTATACGTTCACCTGCATCAGTGCATAAATGGTGAATGTTAATCTAGAAAGTTCAGTTGGATACACAAGCGCTCTGATGCAAAGGTTTTGAAGGCGATTATTCGTTTTAAATTTACCTCACAAGTTGAAATGGTCAAATGTTCAATGATATACGAACATGATACATTCCAGCAAAGAATTCCGTAGTATACAGTTTTGAAAATTGCTTTCTCTTTGCCATCAGAAATGAAACAACTATAAAAATGGCAGTGACCATACATGCCGTACAAAGGAGAAAGCTGTTGTACAATCATGAGTATTCTTGTCGTGTGTAAATTGTTTGGTGTTAGAGACCGGAGACCTAAAATATGAATGAATCAGTGTATAGCTGTGTATTGTATTATATCGACTACTTGCAGGTCTATGAAAGTTATGTGTTATCTATACTGCAATACAGTTAGTTGGTCTACCAATCGCCTTACATTATGCATATATATATATATATATAACATATTTGTTAAATGGCATACACATACTCAGTTGAAACCCCGCTTGATATAGAACATATATCTGTTTCGAATAGTATTCAGGTGCAGCCATGGCAAACATTCACACAATAATGCCAGCTTTACTGACAACACACACTATGTTGTTGGTGATACATACTTAAGGTCAGGACCCTTACAAACAACTTTCCATTAGAGCATAAACTTACTACGCACTAATTAAAATATAGGTTAAATATCCACAAGGCCATTTGGGTAGACACACAAACAATTACCGCAACTTCTTGCAAAAAGAAAACTTATTCCATCAGTTTTGGAAAGAGGTTTTGCCCAAAGTCAAACACAGTTCAAGGTTGACAGTTAACGCTATCCATTTGATGACAGAGTATTTAAGTTTTCTTTATTGCTTGCAGCAATCATGAATATATAATACACTGTAACCTAATGACAGTAGTTAACATTTTTAGGTCAAACATTATAACTGATCACACAATTATTTTCAATGTAACTCGTAAAGTCGGCATGAACATTGAAATAATTAACATGAGCAAGTGAATCAATTTACTAGTTCAACCAATGATGGTAAACATGTCGATCATTCGTGTTGCTATTGGCACATGCTAGGCCCATTGAAAGTAAATACTACTATTTATGATCAGCTACTCAGAGACATTACAGCAGTGTTGACAGCTACAAAGCAAGTTTGACATTTGTTGAAAGGCATTTGCGTGAGGAGAGACAATACCATTGGAAGAAGAGGCAACGTATTAGAAACACCATGGTGTATTAAATCAGAGACTTAAACAACCGTCAACAGTTCAACACCTGAGGAACGATCCGGTGTGGTACAAGTGTTTTAGAAAATAGACCAACTGAGAAGCGGATTAATATATAGTTCCATTTTGTCGAAAATAAATTATTACTGGATTGACAAAACATGTTAAGGTGTTGAAAAAGAGCATACACCAATGAGACAAACACCACAGCTCCAACAGTTATTTGCCCTTCGAGATTGAAGGCCATTTGTATAGGCGTTGAGAGTAACGTGCCAATGGTTTACATTTAGAAGCATAAGCTTATAACAGGCAATCTCGCTTTACAGTTTTTTTAACATCCATGTGTTTGTTTCGAGCATATATTTGACGATTGTTCATAAGAACTGGATTAGTGCTTCTATCAGCAGTTCAAATAAGAGTCGTACGGCCACCTTTTCTCTACGACAGACAGTGTGTAAGTGTTTCTACCCTCGCGAACAGATTGTACTCATAATTCAGTTATGCTCTGATCATGCCAGTGTACATCATAAGCTCTGTCTGAACGGCATACTAAAAGTTACATGGATTTAATACATAGCCTAAATGATGTTGACATAATGCATAGTGAGTATTAGTATACTTAGGTATGACATTGTCGCTCGCCGTTTGTATACAAATCTTTGTATTCAATATATATGGCATTAAATTGATATCATTAGGTAATATATGAAGCTTTAATTAATGCTAGTATTGACGAAACCCATTATGTTAATGACCACACGAGAGCAACTATAATATTAGTTGTATAGTTTAGTTTAGTTCGTTATCGTTGTACAATAAATAAAGCCTTAACAGAATACGGAGTATAAATGTGAACGAGTAATAATTGCTTGGGTCGAGTGTTTGTACGAAAGAACCAATGTTTTTGTTCTAAAGAATTTACACTTTATAAAGTTCATTTTAAGCTGTTAAGATAGCTTGTATGTCTAATATTTGATATTTACTTTCTATGTACTACTTTACCCATCTGGACTAATTGTCGTTGACGGTCATCTTACTTCTGGTCGATCATTTCAGTGGTATATGTTCACCTAGACGATTAACGTCCACTAGCGGTCCGACTTGCCCTATCCATGTGGAGCATGTAGTATAACAAAGAGGTCTGTGTGCCAAGTTTTGATAAATGAATATACAAACAAGTAATTAGTAGTACCCCATAAATATGTCTTACACACGATATTGACTTGACATATGATATTAAGTTGGACCTAAAGATAGTACGCATGTCCTTGATTTTGATCTCGAAACACAACCAAGATCAGGGTACAGAGTTACTAATTTAATAACACATACATTAAACTAATGCACCACTGTAATGTTCTTTGTAACATCTAAATCGTTAAATTAATCCAACAGATCTTTATTTTTTCAGATAGTTTGTTCCTAATGTATTGAAAAATGTCTACACTTTTGAAATATTATCAGCTGTTTCTAATATATTAAGATCACACAGTACTGTGTAAATAAACTTTTCTCGTAAGTGCCTTAGTAAAACAGTTCCCTGGTGGATAGTAGACAGCGCAAACTATCGGTTGAACAACATAATGGCCGGTGGATGTTACATTAATTGCTCAATATGAAATGCTGGTACCTTCGGATGTTGACATGTGTTACAATTGGTCGGTTCATACGCAAAGGTTGTATGTTAGTATAATAATTAAAAAAAACACGAACCGGACAAGCGCCATGAATCACGTGATGAAACAGTACGTAGAATGTATTTTCATATAAAGGATATGATCCAATAAGTTCTAACGTCAACTAAACGACATGCACTGCTAGTCGTTTGAACTAATTGCTTGAAACAGCAAGGACAAATGCTGTTAAAGACATCCTGGGCGTGATGCAACTGTATGCAACCACATTGACGTGCGTGAAGTTTAAAAAAAACACGAACCGCCATGGTGTGTGTAAAAGACGCAAGCAACATGACTGCAAATAACACCGCGTTAGACCAGTACGTCAGATAAACTAGGCGTGAATGGTATGTAACCTTGTAACGAAATATGTACACTGCTATGGACGCCTTTTTTAAAGTACAATCATGATTTGCATTAAAATGACTATTTTCATTCAGGTTTACGTGAATATCAACAACCATTGTCAGCGTGATTTCAATTCAATCAATGGAAACCAGGTGTATGTCGTTATTCAGTGACATATGTTTCTCCTGACATTTATTTCAGACCACGTGTTTGTTGAATATACTAGTTGTCGAATGCACAATATCATAAGCGACCTTCTGCCTACATACTGATTTGATTTTGAGAGTATCAGTAGTAACTGTCTAAGAAAGTGATTTACTAGTATTGCATTAACATACAGATTACTGGATGGCATAGATTGTATCAAATTCTTCTTTACGATAAGATAGGAACCGTGACTAAATGGGTTCGGTTATCTATGAGTTATCATTTACATCAAAGGCTAATGCAGTACGCAGTACCAACTCTTAGTTAATGCCCTCTACATAAGCTCAATCTAGAAGCAAGTAATAATCCGGTGTCATCTAGAAACAAGTAATAAACCGGTGTCATCTAGAAGCAACTGATAAACCGGTGTCATCCAGAAGTAAGTAATAAACCGGTGTCATATAGAAGCAAGTAATAAACCGGTGTCAAATTGTTCTGCGAAAATTGCGACAGGCAAATCAAAAACAGCACAAAGACCCACAACAAATGCGTGATTCGTGTATATCAAAGATGCTTCCATGTATATCAGTCATTAGTCAAAGGGTATCCGGGCAAACCCAATCATAACACACGCGTCCAATTGTGTTATATATATATTAGTATACATCAACCTTGGGCATAGAGGACTTGTAATTTATCGCCTCTACTGTCTGTGAAACTAATTAAATCCACAGGCTAAATAACTAATTAAGAAACGATGACATTATCTCGGGAACTAGTTCAGACAAAGAGCTACTGAGATACATGGATACCATTCTAATTAAAGGTGTGATATGTTTATATATATGAGAAAGTGTACAGTACAATCAGAACAAGGCAGTTGAAAACTAAAACTAGGTTGGATCTAATTAAGGGATACATGTCCAAGTCTAGAATGTGTAATTCAATATAAAACTCTTTCAAGACGTACTTTAACATTAGTAAACCGGTACCCCGATCAGGTTTAAAACAAAAAAATGGAAACAAATAATAGTTGATGAGTAGAAAGTTAAATGTGATATCTGTGTATCTTGCGGGTCGTCACATCGTACCCCAGTAAAGTAGTTGATACATATTGACAATTGCAATACCCGCAATAAAATGACATGTAACTAGGACAGATACATTCATAATACGTGTATGTTTAAATTAACAATTGTTGACGAGTTCATTTGTCATATAACTACTTACTCAATAGGACACCGTACAATAGAGACGAATCATTTCAGATAAGATCTTTTCTCTACCGATGCCTAAGAACAAAGTGAAACCTCTAGAATGTTTACTTGTCGTAATGGGTAACGTTACTTTAGATGTGTTTAGCAGCTGCATAAGGATATCAAAGGGTTATGTTTACATGATTTGAGGTTCACCAACTAAAGTGTCGGTACATTATAGACCACGTTCTTGCCAACGCCAGGCACTCGTGAAAACGTAATTAAAATGTATCAAACAGGTTTTAATACGTAAACAAAGACTCGCTGTAGTTTTATATATGAAGGAAATGCAGAACTTAACGGTATCTTTTAATTGCATGAGAACTTTGGTAAAATCACTGTAATCTTAAATGACTGATAAAAAGGTAGCATGAAACCTTGGTTCTGTTACAATGCCACCTTGGAATATTTCTTTCGTTTTGTGTGGTACACCAGAAGTATTTGCTAGTCTAATGTGGTCACCGTATTAGACAGGTAGGTTGACACGCGGACGTGGAAGGTTATATATTCGTTTCTTAAAATACGTTGCCGTATGTTACTGCAATCTAGTACCTGTCATGCGGTTTTCCTCGTGTTTCGCAATCAGCATGTCTCTCTCCTTACCACCTGATACTATTATTTATATGTTTATTATTTAATTCAACATCAAAATGTCAGTGTTGAATGGTCGGATGAAGCAAAAACGTGGTCCATGCCTGTAAAAGCTCAGTATGTACCGACTTTTACCCCGTACTTTACATAACTGCGGTGTTCCAGTGACAGAATAACTTCATAGCAACAGTCCCGTCGCCAACATGACTCAAAAACGGCGCATTATCATAATATGGACAAGTTATGAACACAATACCAAACGAAGAGGGAAACAATAATGAAATATAATTTATTAATATGTACATAATAACAAGAAACGACAGATCGGCATACTCATTCAGCCGAAAACCAGCTAAGAAGTGTACCTTCATTGGTTACAACTATGGTGTCATACATGGTCGAAACCACTGTGTACTATTGCTACCAATTGAAGAGATAGATACTGATCATGACATGAACCATGCTTACCCCCCCCCCCCCCAATCCTGAAAACTGTGTTCGTACAATATATGTCAAATTGATTACATAGCAAATAAATAACCACTGGAATAAGAATTAACATTTCTCATTTCATTACAATGTCTGTTTTGCAATAAACGTGTATGTTTTGGATACATACTGTAAATCAGTTGTTCTATCTATGTTTTTCATTACAGAGTTTAACATAATGCTCGTGGTTTTAGGTTGCACCCAAATAATTTCATATTTAGAAGGTCACTTAGTTGTTTGTCTTTGTCAAATAGAACAAATATTCTTCAATCAGCAATATATGATTTATATCTCCCTATAATGGTGCAATACTTAATAATTAAAAGACGACCTGTTTGCGTACATGCGATATGAACGCAAACAGGTCGTCAATCAATACTTATATTTACATTTTCCTACACATTCTATGAAAATGCAAGTGTTTAACTTAGTTTTTGATAGTCAAATCCTTCCATAAACTTCTTTATCTACGGTATCTACTGGGTTATCTTCTCATGTTTCAATTCCGTATATAGTCGAATTCTATCTTAATGTTGGTACTATGATTATATAACTGAGACTACGAATCGGTCATCCCAAAATAGAAAACTAAATTTGATAACGTGGTGGATTTGTTTTTCTTTTAAAAAAGTAGATCGACGAAGCGCAATGATGCATGTGTTTACCAAGACTCCACCCACTCAAAGGTCACGAAAGGTCGTACGGTTCATGCAAAATGAACCGCATTTATTGTGTACAGAGCTCAACAGACGAATGTAAATATATTACATTACACGATAATATTAGGTTATGTGAAATGAGCGGTATTAGATGACGTGTCACGCATACGCTTCCATAATCGGTCTGCTTTACCAGAGTGTTGTTGGTGACGTCACAGCTCGCTGCGTTGCCTATAAAAAGACAATTCGCTAGTAGAGAGATGGTACTAGTGTAAACTATCGGAAAGCTCCGTAGCGTGATGCAAATACGAACAGCTATCTCTCATTGCAATTGACAGGATTTTATACAACATAACATTTGCTGGTTTAACAGAAACGATAAACTTACGTGATACCTTATAGATAAAATAGTGATATATATTTTTGTTTGAAAGTCATTTATTTAAAACGGTAAGTACAGCATTTAGTTAGATCTACAAAAAGGAGATTTCGATGATGTAGATCTAGAATTATTGCTACATATGTATTATAAATAATGCGTTTTCTTCATTTGTTAAAAGTATGTGATGTTTTAATTCCAGTGTGTTTGGTTTGCTACAAAATATTGCAGTTTCTTTCTATCAACTTTTGGATACTCGAAAGTGCTTAGGACTGGGTAGATGGGTTATAGTCAAATTTCTAGTTTCTAGTTTTGATCTATGAAACAATGTTTTGATAATTATAAATCACCTGGATATCTCTTAATAGTTTACCCTTTACTGAATATGTCAATGATTGTATGAGAAGAACGACAGTTTTTGTTTTCTTTTAAGATAAACTTTGCAATTTAATTCGATGTTATACTATATGTTCACATGAAGGTGTATTCCCTTTATATCTGATTCGTTCACTACCACGTTGCGTGAACAGGGCTGGTGCAAAGTATAACGTATTTGATGGAAGATACAGTACAGCTGATTGCGGGTTAAATCGTGTTTTTTACAATACACCAAGAAAACGATTGTATAATTAAAACACTATTACATGGATATTGTATAAAACGAGCTCATGTCTTTGGTTGACCGTTGTTACATAAACTTACGCGGTGATAAACAGTGTATACTTGTGTTATAGCTGTCAAGTAAGATCATCGTATACACGGGATTCTGGCAAATTTGGCACGTTCTAACAATGATTCACGATTAGATGACTTGTATTTACTAACCAGTAAGAGTTTAGACTTGCGTTCAAATACACGGTTACTTAGATTAGGCATGACTAACTATTTACATTTCCTCATTTTAGGGATAAAAACCAGCAGACTATTTCTATTCAAGATTACATTAAAACGATTCTTACTTGTGTCTTGGAATGTAACTTTTTTAGTTAAAGCAGGTTAAATATGCAATATAACAATTTTGATTGTCACGGTTACTTCATTATTTTGTTATCACGTGGCGTATATCTGATTATGTTAACAGCGAAAAACCGTATTCGTCAACAAAAATGAAATTTAAAAAATAACTACCGTGAGATAATTACTCTATGTGGATGAATAGGATGTATGCAGTTTAAAGTTAGCAAACGACATAAGTCTAACTAGAGTATTCTCTTTATTGTTAGTTTTCTTAATACGTGCCATTTTGTTTTCTGTAAATATCTACCCGTATGGTCGCCTTGTCACTTCTGATCTAATTTCACAACTTATCGCTCTTCAAATGGGAGATTTTGGAGAGTTTAAACTGTCAAGCGTGCGTGCGATAAATTGTGTTATTTACCGCTTTTAACCTGTGGGTTACGATGTTGGCTATCTGTTAATAGACTTGAGATCGTGTTTAAATCTAGAGCTGTTTTATGTTATCGTTTGGTACTATATACCCTATAGACATACGATGAATGAATTTGGTTTGTAAAAGAACAGGCCTATAGATCTATTGAAAGTTGAAAAAGTGTTACACACATTGTAGGTTGACTTCTGTATCTATTTATGTTAACTATCAATGAATAGAAACAAGCTTGTTAACGAGGCCAACGACATTTACAAACTATGCGTGTTCATTATTGAACAAGTGATTCGCTATACTACAGCTCCGCCTGGAACACACCCAAGCCGTACGTCACGTGATTTAACCGGTGCGCTAGATTTCACAATAATTCGCATAAGCAGTTCAAACCCCATTATAACTAGCACAGGAAAAGAATCGTATGTATTACCCAAGTGTTTACGTATTGGGGCTAGTATACTTCATTTCTCGTTTGTCTAGTATCTATATTTAGTTTTGTAGTGATTTCATATGTAACGTGTACATTCAAATATCTTAACTTCTTACCAAGAGACTGGACCTGGCTACAGACACATGACAGTTACGTTTCCCCCTAGTTTATTTCGTTGCATCTGCATAAGTGGGGTCCTGTTTCGGCGTTATAAAATATATTTGCGTCGACGTATCATACATTCAATTAAATGAAATCTAAAACATTCCAGAAGCTAATTTACACTTCGTATTAAAGGCATATGTTAATATAATATCTAGTTCATGTGTACTGTTAGCTGAAAGGTATACTAATAAATGAACCTGGCATATAGTTATTTAGAAGAAGTCATGTCTTCTTTTCGTTGCCGTTCCGTGAACTCAGAATGGTATATCAATATAGAGTATATTTGACATGTGAAATAATTATATATATAGGGCATGTGTATTATACTGTTCTATTAACTCACCTAAACCTAAACTAAAGCTGTCATATGATCAACTATTATACAGTTTGCACTATTTCTGTACATTCAATGCGTGTGCAAATATGTATTATCTGAGAATACGTTTGCACATTTCACCATTTTTGTACTTTGTATAAATGCGTGGATATGAATTAAGAATACGCTTGTATATATTTTCAGCTCAACTATGAAACTGAACGTGGAATCGCTGATGAAACTTGTTTGCCTGGTGTTTACCATCACACTGTATATTCCATACGCCTCACCGTTCAAGGTAAGATTACTCGGACTTATTCATTACGTTGAGATGCCATTTGTTTTGTCGTGTCTCTTACTCTTCCACAATATTCGTTTGATGTCGATAATCCATCAAATGGTAGTTATAACACTAAACATAATCATAGTAACAATATAAACAAAATATAGTTGATTATAATGCAATTATTGTTCGTTCATGACTTGCCGTGGTTCGTATTTCGTTAACCTTTCTTTAGTATATTTCTTATTGGTTTCCATATCTACACATACCGTTTAAAGATTTGTTCTCAGCAATCGATTCAGCATTGAGTCGTAATATGTATCTCAAGTTCAGTTCTAGTTAAGAAAGCAGTTGAATGCACAGTTATTTAGGAAACTAAATTCAACAAGTGTTCATCATCTAATGGCTAATCTTGTTCTCTTTCGCCGTGCATGCCATTTTCCTATTAAGATTCTTTTTTTATGACAAGCGAAAGCACATGGGACTAATATGCATTAGCTTATTCGTTCGAGTGCGCCTGAGGAACATAATCACATTTCTCGGGGGGAAAAAACACGAACAGATCTCAGTGGAAATAAATCGTTTAAAATAGAAAACATTTTTTTTAACAAATGACGATTTCATACACGACGATGAAGAACATATACGGCTTAGAATAATATTGGAGAAACAACACATGGGAACACTAAACAAGTATTTCTATCGTCGGAACAAAAAGTGAATTTATAACATACACATAAAGGGATTTAACATATGAAAAGGGAAAAAACAACATTGTATTTAAAAGGATGTTTTCTAGGGCTCCTGGAGTTTTTTATTTATTTATATATATATATAAAGAAATAAAATATTGCACAGACAACATTCTTTACATTTGGCGTAAACTTTAATCAAAACTTCGAAGAAAAGATTTATTCGAACGAGATTTGCAAATACATAGAAAACGCTGGAAGTGTGAGGGACAAATCGAAGATAGTTTCACAGTTCAATAAAATCGGCAGGGCACTGCCAATGAGCAATTAACAGTGTCTTGATTTGCACTCGATTCCATTTAGTTATTAACTTTAGACAATCCAATAATTACACCGCCGCTTGTAAAATACTCAAAAGTAATTCCACGATGTATGTTCTATCCAGCACTAACATGTTTCCTGGAATCACATGAGACAAGATGGTTGACAACTGGGTTCAATTACAAACTCATTTGTTTATCAATCTTAAGGGAATTCTTGAAACAATTTTAAGACCATGTAATCTATCAATAAAGAGTTACAATGAGGTAGTGCTATACTTAGATTGACTGTTGAACACTTTCGCTGAAATTCCATTTTTCAGTGATTTAAAAATAGCTTTTTTCTTTTCCTCCAGTTTTTCTTTCCGACAAGCATGTTACCTTTCTCAGACTAATTAAAGACCATTATTTGCGTCATGGCAATTTGTGGTTTCTTTTTTTGTTACTGAAAATACATTGTAAATCTAATTCTAGTTGTTCATCGCGTTTAAGAGCGTTACAATGCTGCAGCGCATCGTTGTATAGTATGCATGTCAAAAGTATGTCAAAAACGCGGATCAAAATGTAAATGTGGTCGGAATGCGGTGCTTTTTTATGACCGACTTGTAAACGACTTTGTTATCAAAATCAAGGACGTTGTATGAAGGTCTTTAGATCTTCGAACAGTTCGCAAATTTGAACTTGTAGCAGTAAATAAGGTACAATCATACATCGTTCATTCGCCAACTATCATTTCTCATGAACTGAGTTCATTACAAGGCTGTATGTATTGTCCGTATATTTATATCAGCAAATCTAAATATGATCCCAAAAAAGCGGTCAAGTGAGTTGTAAACGATTTATCACATTATAAAAAGTAGTAAGATGTTCTTTTTATAGGGTTTTATTACTGTATAAGTGTGTAGTACGACGGTTAAAGAATATTGCATTAACCATGTGTTCCAGCGCGGCGAGTTTATCATTTACACGGTCATCAGCTTATGTCAAGTTGTATTCTAGGAATGAATCATAGCGATAAGAAATAATGGGACAATTCTTTCATGTCAGATAAAGACTATTAAGGTCACCTCTACAGTAAGCGTTTCACGATTTCAGGCCGCACGGACTCGCATACTCTCAATACATATACTTTAAGACGACTATAGGCCGCACGGACTTGCAATAGTTTTAGACCAGTATGGGCCGCACAGACTCCCAATATATGTAGTTAAAGACGACTATGGGCCGCATATACTTGCAATAGATTTAGACGACTATAGACCGCACAGACTTACATTAGTTTTAGACGAGTATGTGCCGCACGGACTTGCAATAGTTTTAGACGATTATGGGCCGCACATACTCCCAATATATGTAGTTAAAGACGAATATGGGCCACACGGACTTGCAATAGTTTTAGACGATTATGGGCCGCACATACTCCCAATATATGTAGTTAAAGACGAGTATGGGCCGCACGGACTTGCAATAGTTTTAGACGATTATTTTCAGCACGGACTTGCAATAGGTTTAGAAGATTATGGGCCGCACGGACTTGAAATAGTCTTAGACGATTATGGGCCGCACGGACTTGCAATTCATGTAGTTTCAGACGATTATGGGCCGCACGGACTTGCAATAGTTTTAGACGATTATTTTCAGCACGGACTTGCAATAGTTTTAGACGATTATTTTCAGCACGGACTTGCAATAGTCTTAGACGATTATGGGCCGCACGGACTTGCAATTCATGTAGTTTCAGGCGATTATGGGCCGCACGGACTCGCAACAGTTTTACAAGATTATAAGAGGGACGGCGTAGTGCAATTGGTAGCGCGTCTGACTCGTAATCGGCGGATGTCCAATTCGTGAGTTGGACACCCATCGAAGTATCCCGTTGTTTCCTTAAGCAAGAATGTTACCCTCATTGCTTAGTACAAGTTTGAGATTGATTTAAATCAGCAAACATGGCTTCTTTCACAATCAAACTAACACAAATTAGTATCAGCTAAATGTGGGCCGCACGGACTAATACAGGTTTTGAATGAAAAAGGATTTATTTGTTTAACACAAACTACTACATGTCAATCCAATTGTCTCATGGGCAGCTGGGACTTACTGACCGCATTGTATTAAGCGTCAATCACTGTAGCGAAGTCCAATAAGGCTTTAATTGATTGCTTCTCCATTAAAGGGGAATCGGATAACCGGCAGCTATTAGTTCACGTGCAATAAACTAGTCTGGACGTTTGAGTCAGAGTATACAAGATAAGCATACTACGATTACGGGTGATAATGTGCATTAACAAACTACTGTATCCATTGTAAACCGCTCTTTTCAATACAATTCCCATCCTTAGGAATATAATGGAATAATATGTAGCCGTGGGGATCTACGTATACAATATCCGTTATTAGGCCACTCCGAGGAATTATTACTAGCTAATTGCTGTTCATGTGGAAAATTGATTTCTGCGTCCAATTTCATTCAGATTCAGAATCAAAATGTGTCCGAAGTCTCGAGGGATTCATGAAAGTAGCAATTAACACTTATTCATTGGTCATGTGATTATCGGACACGTGATTGCGAACTAGAATGTGTAAAGCGATGGACTGGGAAGGAGGCCGAAGTTGCGACATCTGACGACAGAAAATCTTATCGTATGCTAACCACAATTGCCAAAGGGTACGAGACAAACTCACGGGATTGAGATTTACCGACGCGGCTTTTCATGTGATGAACGTGAACTGAAATGACAATGACAATGGCCAAAGCGGTCAATGAATTTACGTCAAAGGAGATCATAACAAATCACCGTTCTTTTCCCCATTGACAATACCAACATCAGCATATTGTCACGTTCCCATCAAACCACAAAAAGCATCGGAGTTTGCTTTTCCTGACAGCATTAAATGAATCCGACATTGTCTAAACACGCACAGAATGCTGTTCACTTAAACGCGCAATTACGATATAGCGTTGAAGTGCTGTTGGTTATATTTTCTGACTGTTAACCTTTTTGTGAATTGTAACAGAATATGCTGAATGGAAAAACAAAACAATGATAATCCCACCACATTGTTCGCATTGTTTATGGGTCAAATATTTGCTGCAATACTGTTTAACGTTTCCCGTAGTCTTACCGTTAGCTACTTATTTTGCGGGAGTGTTATTTCTTATACCAATTCAACGGCTCGTTACAAAAAGTAGGTACGTTATAACAGAGTGACGGTACAGCATTAACTGATCGGCTTGGTTCACTATCTCAGTCCGACTTCCGCGCTGAACGAAATTCGCCAATATATCAACATATCCTAAATGTTATCTTCTAAATGCAAGTGTGTGCGACATATGTCAGTCACTAACTAACCTACTTGGACAGCAGCCAAATTTATGTCACAATATAAAGGCTATACTGCACAGTGTGTTTTGCTCAAGTTTTTAATCGATCAAACCGGAACTGAACTTAGTGCATTCAATTAGTCCTACTGTTAAATGTCTATTCGAGCGTAAAATACTGGGATTACTTATTAGTTTGCATTTGGGAAATGATTCGCTTTGTATAAAGTCTTAAGCGTGGATTATAACTTGGCCGATACATGACTAGAGGATCGAATGCGAATCATGGGTTTCTTCAGTATTCAATATTACTTAGAAACATTTCACTTTCTCCCCGCAATGTGATATAAACGGAATCTTTACCTGTTGCTAGAAGTACTGTTACCAAAGGAAACTAATGTTACTGTTTTGCCTTGTTTACGACAAATACGAATGTCCCCCTGTCCAATGTCAAACAAAACTGTTGGAGTACTATTTAGCACCACTTAACTATTTCCGCAAGAACATATTAGATGAAAAAAAATGATCCTCCAAAAATAATGCATATGTAATCTAGAACTTGCGTATTCTATTGTCGATTTCAATTATTTTACTTTCTCCCGGTGACTTTCATTGTTGTTCATGCCATGTACTCACAAAGACATCTGCACTCGTATAGTGATAATAGTTTAACAATAGATTCACCCTATATAAGCAATAACAAACAGAACAAAAACGTAACATTCAAAATAAGAAAAAACAAAACAAATGCATGGGTTAATTACCGAGAAAACCCCGTTCACAACAAGATAGTTTCCTTCTCTAATATACTACACGTGTTTTGGTTCCAAGCTGTGGTATGTTGACATCATTTTGGCCTTCAAATGGCTACCCAGAATCAAGAGGATTGGTGATGCTTCCTAATCAAGTGCTACGGTCGTCAGCATGGGCCTAGTATTACCAGAAGAGTGAATAGCTTTCAGTAATTGGCAATAATTGACTCATCGGAAGGTGTAGTTCCGCGTGGCAAGGATGTGGACCGACACTGTACTATGTCATTGTCGGGAAATCTACACAATGTTGCCGATGTTTCATGAAGCAATGTTACATGACATATCTACAATCTAATGATAAGCATCTCCAACGTGTAACAAAGCGGGATTGATTAATTTTGGTTAGTGATGCTGCTTTACATGTCTCGATTAACCCACCGCCTTCAAGGTTATGTTCGGTTATGGTTTTTAAGTAGGTACGTGAGATGAAGCAAGATATTTCACACTGACTTTGCCATTAATAACAATTGTTTACCAACCGTTCAGGCCCCAATTCATATGTCATAAGCATAGCCATGGTATTTCCGGCGCTTCCTATTTACGGAGCCGGGGATGAATTACGGAGAGGCGTTAGACGGGGAAAGGAACGGTAAACAAATGTAAATTCATGTAATACCGCATACTCCAGCAGTTTCCAGACAAAAGTGAAAGCATTGAAATTGACTGTACGTTTGTGACTAAAGTGGGGGGCCTTGGCTACAAGATTATAGGCTTTGAGGTAAATCTTGAACACCGCTGTTGAACCAGACTGATTGCTTCACACCGACATGACCCTCTTGATTAGAGATAAAGATTTGAATCCAATGAGTAAAGTTATCTCACTTGGTTGAAATATCAAGGCCCACATGCATAGATCACTAGATGTGTGAATTTAATATCAACAAAGAGGTCATGGTGCGTACACAGGGGTGCAGGCTGGCGAGCGGAAGTTGCGTCAGTCAGAAATATCACAATTATCAGTGTTGGTCATTGTTTACCACATAGCTGAAGCCGCACTGTTAAGCTATTCTCTCTGACCGCATTTCAATTTTTAAGTGTATATTTACATTTACATGTCATATCTCTACGTAGTGTCAGACGAATAGTACGACACTGATTAACAACGGCCAACCAGATTATGTCGAGATGATTATGAGAAAGCGTATTAGCACATACATTGTCATATGCGGGTAGGTTGTACTCGTGTTGCCGACGAATTTAGTACGCGCCCGGGTCGGTTGCCAACGGTGTATGGGTGTCTAGGTTAAGGTCAATTGGCGGGTGCGAGATAATGATATATCTACTGTTTTCATTCAATAGCCCTTAGAAGCATATCGTGGTAACCCCTGTGACCACTTTGTAGAAGACGGTGGACCCTTGATGTACTTTAAGTGTTTAGTCTGTGACTTTAAGGTCAGAAGGTTCATGCACTACTTCGGTCCAGAAAGCTTTGGTTAGGTCAAGATTAGTCGAGCGCTCAATCTCTGATACCATCGTCACCAGACCATTTTAATGGAAATATTTGTTATTTTGTAAAAGCTGCGTAAAAACACATTAATTCGCATATTCTATGCGTCTTATTGTATTTTCCGTGGCTTATATTTGACAAAAAGTATATCACTCTATAATGACTTATTGCTGAGCGTTTGCCCTAACAAATCTGACACGCGCTTCAATGTTTACGTCCATCATTTCATATTTCAATTTGGTACGCACTATGGCGTTTTGAATTCTGACATATGCATCAGCGAAATAAAGTAATTGCAGCTGTATTCTCACACCTTTATAAGTGTATGTTTGTAAAGTCCACAAAAGTGAATACATACAGAATACCTTCATGTAAATCTTCTTAACTTGAAGCTGCAAAACAAAAACTCACCTCTACTGAAATTAAATAAAACCTGCTGGATCCGTGTGTGTTTAAATGGCATCCGTTTATGATAACATCTTGGAACCATGACCTGATTATGATAAGGGTAGCATAGGTTGCTTAGAGTACTTCTTAAATATAAGTAATTCCCCTTTAACAATTTGACGCCCTTGATGATATAGTTTGGTTAACAACTTCACACGGCAGGATTCCGGTTGTTTTAAGGAAAATTAGAAAAAAAACGCATTATTTACTTTAAGCACTATACCGATGTCTTTTTGTCAGAAACGTTCGTATTTTCTTCTCAATTGTATGATTTCCTTCTTTTATCTTTTAAGTTTCGATTACCTTAAACTAATATGATGAAAGATGGAAATCTATATGTGTGTCCTTCATCGCTGCTACGTCATTTCAGGGCCTCAAATCATAGTGATAAATGCAGAAAACATGCAAATATTTCACATTAAGCTGACTAAATAGATCGTTGTTCCTTTTGGAAATGAGTCTGGGTTAACTATACTCGTTTTTACTTTCTGTTTCTGCATTTTGTCTCCGTTTCCATATTTCCTCACTTTCCTTCTCTATCGTTTACCGCTATTAGTTTCTTTCTCGTGGTATTTGCAAATATTCTGCTATTAGTTTAAAGCGTTGTTTTAGTAGAAAATGGTAACTACAAAGCGGCGTTCTAGTACATTTGTGGTGTCCAAATTTAAACCTGACCTTTGTGAGATAACATTAACGTTATAATCGTCAGTATCATTTATCGCCGTTTTGATTATACATGTACTTTTAAACAAAATAAATCTGAGAAATATGACAGGAAAGGCGGCAGCTACACTTTATGTAATGATAACCTGGCTCAAAATAACTGCACAAAAAGCTGTTTAGTTTCTCAAAAGCGGCAGACGACTCTATTTCTGTCAAAACCCAGGTCGAGCTGACTCCTTGCGCTTCTGAGTATGATACAAACGTACGTACTTTTGTATAGATTATACGATTCGTTTCCTACTCGCTGTGATGTACCATTACGGCTTAAGTTAACATGGTTATTATAAAGTTCAACATATTGTTATGTAGAATGCATAGGCAGATGTATATTAGTGTGTTCGCTGTTTCTATTACACCATCAATGACCCGATGGACAAATGATTCTTCGAGTAATTGGTCATTCTGAGTTGTTGTGGACACTCGTTGGTGACCAAACCCTAGTGCCTGTGTATTTTTCCTACCACTGTATAAACTCTCTCAGTAAAACGTAATAACTAACATTGGCACGTTCTTTGTTGCCTCATGAATCACAGTGTGAATGAAATAAGCTCGATGGACGACCGCTAGATTGATGTACTACCATTAAACATCATTTCAAGTCAAGTCCTTCTGGTTCTGTATAAGCAATGGGTTTGTTGTAGTGACTGGGTTATAAAAGTCAAAGCGCAGTGACAAAACAACTTTCACAATTGCATTACCCGTTAACACGAGCATTTAAGTTCAATATTGTTTTAATGGGCGATCAATTTTCTACCTATGAAGTCTAAGATCAAACACAGCTTGTATACTCGGCCCAGGTTCGATCGAACTAGACCCAATGTTAACGGTTATAAAGTTTTGATTTATTTCGTGACGCATTTATTTTCGTACGAATAAACGAGAGATAATATCTAGGCCTCACATATTAAGCACACCTGATCTATTATGAAACCTTTTCCCTCCATGTGTTCACCCAGTTTCAGATTAGTGCACTGAGTCTGTATTTCCCTAAAGTTAAAGTTTTGCACCCGTACTATATTCGGCGTGTTTATTAAAGTTTCACCGCCGCTCTCTCACCTACTACGATAGAGAAAACGGTTGAAATATAAATCCGTACGAAAGCGAACGGATTGATTTATGTCACTTGTCGAATACATTCAGAAAGGTTCGACAACTCTGTACATATTCAGGTTATATTTTAGGCCGTCGATTGCATCACTGAGTACACATCCACAAAGCGGCAACGTAACCCACTTCCTGATTTACTAACTTTATTTTGTCGTCTGATAAGTTGATTAGTAACCACCGTTCATAAAGTGTTTCAACTCCAAATAAGGTAACGAGGTTAAGATGGTAACATACAATACAAGTCCTTGTTGAAATCTCGGTCGTCAAAACATTGGGGGGAGAGATTTAGATAATCTCTTTCGGTATGCAAACATCGTAGCACAATACACCTTGCAAGTGCGGAGCAATCTATGAAGAGCGGACTATTTTTCGTGATTGGTTAAGTAGTAAGAAGGATGCCTTAATGGTGTTAACTTAGCTAAGAGGTCATGTAGCTTAACATCGTGATTCAGCTATTTAGCGTCGGTAAACTTTACGTGCTTACTGATTGTGTAAGTGTGGTACTTTTCCCTTAATTTGTAAAGAACAGTCATTTTTTCCGTCCACTGCATTGTGTAAAGATTGTACATCGCACAACCACATGAAAGTCGCAAGGCGTTTTGGTTATAAATTGACCGAATGACCTTTGTGTACATTGCAGGTATTTTAACCTTACGAATTATCTTAATCCACTGGTCGCATATTTGCCTTTATTAATAATCAACTTATAAACTTTAAGAGGATTGCCCATATTAGCCAAGTTATAACATCTATATTGGAGAGCCGACAGGCAATTCTGCGTCTCCAATATTTCCACTTGTAATTTAAGTCCTTAATTCCTCTCAGTGTTACCGTATATTTTTAGCACATAGGCGTATGAACTATTTGCGTG
>ENA-OREC01000175-OREC01000175.1-marine-metagenome-genome-assembly--contig:-NODE-175-length-19461-cov-10.979158_pt1 | contig 19461 bp, 8 predicted proteins | sample MGYA00248626_ERZ508543 | MGnify/ENA primary metagenome ERZ508543 (study PRJEB26211, sample SAMN05518279) | marine metagenome | isolation source: Puget Sound, Washington, USA | host: Bankia setacea...
TGACATACTTAATCACCAAATCAACCAGAACACAGCCATACCAGTTAACGCCTCCAAGTGGCATACTTAATCACCAACTCAACCAGAACACAGCCATACCAGTTAACGCCTCCAAGTGACATACTTAATCACCAAATCAACCAGAACACAGCCATACCAGTTAACGCCTCCAAGTGGCATACTTAATCACCAAATCAAACGAGAACTCCAAAAAACGTCGTTATGAGTATTATATCACTTATTCCCGTTGCCTGTGAATGGAGAATAAACACAGTGGATATTTCTTTGTCTGTTGACTGCTGTTTTTTCCCGGTTACCTTACATAGTGTGTTGATTTATGGCTGTTGTTACCGTTGGCCAATTTCCCGTAGATTGTCTATAATATGGCTTGTCTTTCAACAAGGTCGAATGCATTAATCGCTCTTTTTTCAACTTTAAACATATCTGGTTAAGCTCAACAGCAAGGTGCCCGAGCTTTTTGAACGTTTTCTCGTGGCTCATGAAAATTAATACCCCAATTAGAAACCGTTTACCAATCCATATAACTAAAGTGACACAATACCAATTTGCGGCAATTCGTCAAAGCCGATTTACTCTTCGCGGAAACCACACCAAGTTCAAATACCCATAGTTATTGTTTAAAAAAATATAAAGTAACGGAGACGCAACCAATGGGCTTGACAATGCTTGCATAATTTTATGGTTTGTGGTTTATTTTTTACGTGAATTTCAGCCCTTTTTTACCTTTTATTGTTTTTTAATCGTTTCTACATTTTTTTACACCAAATCACTTTTTTTGTACAAGTTATACCACAGTTGTCAGCTGTTACTAGTACTGGTACAAATGCTGAACTAGATGTATAGCGGGACATACCAGCCATAGTGCTTGCTCTCACCCCTGACAGATTTATAACTTCATTTTACGATCCATCATTAGGACTTCTTTCATACATAAACATGGTTACGCGTACTATCAGAAACAATCAATCTGTTCCAATCGAATGAACTTTGTTTTTGAACTACTGGACTTGAAAGACTACAAAACAAGTTATGACAAATTCGTTATATACATTAAATATGTTTGTGTAACTTTAATAGGTAATGTAGGGCAATATAAAAGCGACAAATAAAGCATGGGGTATTTATTGTTATTGCATGGTTAGCCGTGAAATATCAAACATCACTGACTAACCATCTTTCATCGCATCTTTTTTTTTCAAGGATAAAACCAAAGTATTTCTTCAATCTGTGTTAATTCATCTGGCAGCAACATATACACAACGACTTCCACGCAGTTGACTGATGACGGACGGATGTTAACGAAAATACCGCTTCCTTCCTTATTGTGAGTAACACGGTATTTTTCGACGCGTCTAAAACGTAATTAGTGAGTCAAGTTAATAAGATGAAATATTGAGGCAAGGTGTAGCTGCAAGGAGGGTGCAATTGAAATATGTATACTAATTGTCTAGCCGCTGACTCTAGACACAAATAGTTCACATGTCATTGTCAAACGAGCAGGTATTGTCGTTTTTTCTTCTGAATGAGTAAAGAAAATGACTCACTTGATCTACTCACAGTCAACAGATCGATGCTTCATTTAACAGGCGTGTGATATTTTTTGTACATATTTCAAAATGAGTGGACACTATCTAATAACCCTTGCCTTAAATGAATGTATGTATTTTACGTCAAAAATTAGCATGGATGAACACAGTCTGAGCAGTACATACAGAAAAGTCATATAAGTTCAACGTAGCTTACGGCAACTGTTTTACCGAGTTTTACTGAAGGCCAATTTTGTAGATCTAAATTTTATACTTAACAATCCAATTGGCGGTAAAGTGGACAATTATATCATTTGAGGCAATTTGCAGTTGAAAGAGTAAGTAACGGTCAATAAGTCGGTGATCTCTTATGTCCGCAAAGTAGACCAGATCTTTCTGCAGTACACCCGCTGCCGATACATGTAACCCAACAAACTCAGCACAAAAAACAACAACTGCACTGCCTTTTTGGAGTAGGTGTCGTATGCTTTTGGTTGTCGGAATAAATTGCCCTGGGCCTAAACCTTTGAAGGGCACTAGCCCGGAGGAGCCCACAAACATCAGGCCTCAGATCAAAAACGCTTAAACCCCCTCTCCGGTGAAATGACCCGCGGATAATACTGGTCCATAAAATAGTTTAAAGATGTAAGTGTGAAAATCCCATTAGATCAGCCTGCTGATTCATATCTCTGCCGCCATGTCAATATACGACGACTAAAGATAAACATCGCCAAACATCAACAAATCTACATATATCAATATTTAGCTGATAAGGCCCCGTTTTATGTAAACTTTTCATAGAATGACACGTTAGTGACACGTGCGCCTCGAGCAGTACAACATAAACAGTTCGTAGATCTATGTTCACTTGACGACATAAACCAGAATCTCCAAGCCGAAATCTCCAGCTACCAAGGATTCTAAGAGAAATGTTTTGATTTCCTTCCCAATCTTAGCTTACATCTTAACAAGTGCTGATGTTAGAACGTTCGTTTTTTTCTTTACTTCACTACGTCTTGTTAAAATGTACTGGAATTACCTACCATCCAAATTACGAATCTAACGTCGACATTCCCACAACAGTATATGCTGATGTACGAAACGGCCTCCACAATAGTTATGTTCATAGAGTACGCAGCTTAGCATTTTAATTTTTGGCAACCATTCTACGCACATTGATCCAGCAGTTTCACACTATTTATTGTAACCATGTTTGGGAATCTGTCCTTGAAGTTTGTTCACGCACACCAAGTACGTTTTGACACATATTAAAATGTCATAAACACAAGTTGTACAAATATTACCGTGTGAAACAATTTGCAACCAAAACAATTGAATCATGCGTAAACGTGAATTTAAAAACCGAGCATCTGAATACCAGTTGACGCAATCAGAAAAGTGTCATAACAATTACACCCCATACCCCTCGTTAATATCAACCCCCATTCATATAAATAAACATGTAACATTGAAATAACATATTTCTTATGTTATACATTAACATAATATTTGTTCGTGTCAATAATTGAAATGTTTCTAGTTGGCAGATTGTTATAGATGAAGCTGCAAGATAATCTTGTGTTAGTAGGTATAGATCATGAACGTTGATAAATGGTTATACTGGTCATCTCTTCATATACACAGCAGTGACTTGGACATCTGGCGACCATGTTACCATTACCTAGGTTGAATAATATCGGGGACAATAGAAAACGACGTTTGTGTCAATAATCTAATTTGTTTAAGGAAATAAAACATGACACTTATGGAGAAAATAAGAACAAACACTATTAAACACAAATCAAAGTTCCATGTCAAATTTGAATATAATTCTAACATCATTTGGTAACGATCGACGTAAACTACACGAGTTCGCTGATGCAACGTTACTATTAACTTTATTTCCTTTTTAAAGTTGTGCATAATAAGATGTGCCATAGGTAACGGGTGTTTCGAACAAAGGGAACAAACGGGATCACGGAGGGTAAATGAGGCTGGGGAATCGTTTGCTTGTTAGTGTAGGGGAATAGAAAACAAAATGTGTTATCTAACCATTTATTTCACTAGGCTTAGAGCACTATAGTGATCTCCGACGTGGATGCGGTTATGACCGGGTGCCATAACATGCACTCAGTACAGAGCAATTACACCCCATTGAACTTCATATCACCACGGTCGTATAATTATTCTTTACTACACATTCGTTAATAGTTTTATACATTCAAACGTCATGTAATAATGTTCAAGTTTAGTATTAGCACATTAAAGCCGATTGTACATGTTTCAGTAGCTGGTTTAATAAGCCTTGCATGTACACAAGGTGCACCTAGATAATTGTCAAGGGTTAGGCATAATTGTCTCTGCGAGCTCAGTCCTTCAAAGACACTGCTCGCCCATAATTGGTTCTTTTTCCAATGGTCCTGCTTTATCGCCACCAGAGACTAACATTACATCATTTACAGGTGACGCTTTTTCCATAACACAAACACTTGCTGGGAATAAAAACGGGTAGCTCAGACGTTTTGGGTGTATATCATTCGTCGGGTATTGTATTTAACGAATTTTACTACAATCTGCAATTACTGGCTCCATTATGACGACTGTTGCAGGCATCATAACTCAAGCATGTGTGCTTTGATTTAATTGTAAACGTCCTCCCTTTTGTGCATGACTCCTTTTCATGTTTGTTTGTTTTGAGACAGTTTTGCCTAGAAATAAATAATTTGTTAAAATCATTTGAAGTTCAAAACAAAAAGCTAATAAATAATGGTTAGCTTTTCCGGTGTAGAAACACATGCTTATGTATACAGTTGCTTTAACGGGTGAACGTTTGACAGTAATGTAATAGCATTTCAAAGGAAACAGTCTCCACCCTCCTAGTTTATGTTGTTCCTTCTATGATTTTGATATCAATATATAAAACAAATGCCTTGCATGTAGCTTGTGCAGTTATATTTTTGAGATAAACTAACCCTTCAGTCATTCTTTCAAATTGTTCGTGTTTGTTGGACGCATTTGGAATAAAAACATTTATGCGATTTGAAAGAAATATCTGTCTTTGTTGTCCTATTTGTTGCGATGCATGGGCGATGAGAACGGGTCGTGTGTGGTGCAAATATTAATTTATGATAGCAGAGACAAAGTAAATTTAATGAGCTTGGTTACCCGTTACTGAAATATAACGTATTCACAAATTGCACATGACCATCACTAGTCATATGTTGGCAAACACGTGGCCCTCATTTGTACCGGTGTCTCTTGTTGCCATTTGCTGGTTGCAGTCGACGGCTTTGACAGCTGCACGAGGCCAGCTTATCTTATCAAATTCCTCAATGGTACAAATTGCTTCGATTAGTAGTTCTTTGTTTAATGTTTATTACGGGTGTATATTACTTTCAAATTATTGATTTCGGGTTCTCAAATGCACAAGCGTTGTCATAAAATCTGTCATCAAGGGAGATAATCGCAGACAGCTTGTTTTGAAATAGTTTGTAATAGTTTTAGGAGAAACATTATCCTTGTGTGTGTATTATAGTAAGACCACAGAACGCTTGAGTAACCAGGGCAATTAAACTTTGTCAGATAATAAATCATTGAGTTGTCGTAGTAACGTCACGTGACACTACAAATTTGTCATCATTTATTGCGAGTTAAAACTTGTTTTTCGTGTAATTTATTCATAAGGCGTACAAAAATATCACCATAGTAAACTGCCATAACTGGGTTTCAACGTTTATGTTTAAATAGAGTTGACTTAACTTTACGTGCACATCTATACTGGAGTACTTGAAGGGCCGTGCTTGTTGTAAAGAGGAAACAATACGTGTATCTACGGCAATGTTCACAATCGCCTCGTTGGTAATGACTGTTACCTATAATTACACTTGGGGGAATGATGTGTTTATATTTTTACTGAAAGATAATAAAGAGAAACAAGGAACATATAAGCAGATGTAGCATGCGTGTTATTGTCTTGCTGAATGAAAGTACATTTGTAAGGTGGGAACATATGGGAACCCCTTTCTGATCTTAAACAAACGTTTTAAACTACATATGTATGGGAAACCTTGTTGATATGCCCTTGAAGGTCACACCTGAAAGTAAAGTACATCACTATGGTATTCGATGATACACTGCTAATAAACCCCCATCATTCCTGACTTAGACTCGAGGGCTATCTATCTCATGACATGGTATTAAGTAATAAAGGCACACTTTCTACGCTAATTAATTTCTACTCTACTGTTGGTGGGCGATGTTTTGTTGCCAAGCAATAGTTCGAAGCCCAATAATTAAAATACCAATACTGATAATATAATAAAAGGTCAATCTGTCTAGGGTCAAACGTACAGAACCGACTAACCATTAGCGAAGCAATGCCCGAACGTTATTTGTAAAGCAAGACTTAACTCACCGATGAGTCACTAACATTGATGCAGGGGAGATAATCATCAATGTTTTCTAGTGGATCCAAACGCTAAATGTTCACATGTACAAAAGACCTTGCTCTCGTTTTACGAGTAGATGACAGATCGCTGAAATTACTTTAGCTCTGATGTTTGACCTAATTTACCGGCCAGTGAGAATAAATACTTCATAACATAATTTTCTCTTACTTAATATAGGGGAAGGCTGCATGCAGTTTGGGCGGGCATGACTAGATGATTATTAGGTATACATGTACAATGTAGTACGGAACATGTATCAAAAAGGTTACATAACATAAATTGGGAGCCACGTAATAAGGTATAAAGGGTGTCCACAACGATAATTTAGAAATATATCGAGTATGGTTCTATAAAAAGGTACATGTAGGATGCTAAACTTTATCATTTTGAAATTCCGTACCCTTCATTCATGTGCAAGAAAGTGACATTTAGTAAGTACTTTATAAACTAGTGCGAATAGAGAATGACTTTATGAAACTATTTGAAAGATAAAGATACATGCGCTCCATTCATTGTCCTACCAATTATAAGTAAAGTAAATACACAATAAGTTAAACTGACAGTAAATGAACTCAAACTAAACAAATACAAATATTGACCTAGTATACATGACACTATAGAGTTAAGTTTCTATTGTCCATGCTGTGAACTTTACCGTAATACTGATAGTATACTTGCAGCTATAAAAGACATCTGTTAGGGTTGAACCGAGATAAGCATACACGTGTATAATTGACGAGGCGCTTTCTATTAGTGTCCACAGGTGCGCAGGTAAGTGAAGGTAAAAGTAAGAGGTACGTATATGACGAAGATGCTGGTTTCATGGCAGTGGTTAAATTATATATGTAGATAGCGCACGTCGATTGTTTGGGCGTGAGATGCTTCAAGGTGATTTTGTGAATATTTAAAATCAGATGGTAGATATGAGAATCACCTACACTTGTCGAGTCACCACCTAACCTAGAGATGAGAGAGCACAGAAGAAAGAAAAGAAGAAACTGGCAAAACTTCAAAAAAGCCATGATAAAACAGAGATGGTTGTGGATGTCTCGGATTAATTTCACCTGAGGAATGCTGTAACCGTATACGAGTGATCGTGAAACATTCGATGCCTATAGATCCAAATATATAACATATACTTTTAGTCGATCAAACAACGCAATTATGTCCCAGATTTCGCCAACAGATATCATGGTTTTGACTTACTTTTCTGAAACTCACTCAGTCTCATTAATTGAAGTCATAAGTTTGAGTAGAAATTCATGACAATGCAATAGAAATGTCAGTGTCAAACCTCGATCACAGACAATCAGTGGTTTCTAAGTTGTTCACGAACATGGGCTTAAACGTAGTTCTCTATCCCAGTCGGAATTCGTCTTTTAATGCTTTGAGAGTTACAATGACATGTATTTGTTACCAAACATATTACAATTATAACTCAAGACGCTTGTTTCATGATAAATATATTCAGTTTTTTGCATACGTGTCTTATAAGCTAAACATTCAGCATTGAGCGCGAAGTCACGTGTAATGTTAAACTCTATCTTAACATAGGGCTGGCAAGTGTTTAACCGAGTTGGAAGCACTGAACAATCATGAGCAACTATACTGTTGTCTACGCACAGGAGTACCACAAATCACTGCCTATGATTGGAATAGGCCAACTGTCAATGTTAAATGCTCGCTGTTCACCTATAGATGTTAAATAATAATAACATAAGCCAAGAGTGTTGGCCCAAACTTTATGCCGACAGAAGAAACGGCCCTCCCCTAGTTAATATCTGCACTAATCTATCCAAATTACCGCATACGAAATCGTCATATTCTGTTCTGGATTCTGGCGATCGGAACTTACTAGCTTCTCAACTTATAGTTAAATGATTCTAGTGACCATAGCGAAGCCACTGCTCTTGACAATAATAGGGTACATGGTTTTGTTAATGATTGATTTGTTTTGTTTTTTATAGTTTCATGTGCTACTTAAATGATCCATCACGGGCCGTTACTGTCATGTGTTACCACTTTACATATCACGTTATAACCATTGCAGCCATCTACAAAAACCTTACACAAAACGTGTTCGTTAACACATTGTAAATAATAATATAATAAGAAAGTAATGGCGTACAATAAATCAGCTTTTTGTGTGAACTGACCGCTGTTCATTGCCCAATATTGACCCTTGTAAGATACAAACGCACACACACACACGCACGCACGCACGCGCACATACACACACACACACACACACCTCCGCGATCCTAAATAATCTACTCTCTAATTATATTCCGTATTGGATAATAAAGTTTCGTTTTATATATGAAATATGAGCAGGGGGAAAGTTAGAAATCAGTTTTGTTTATAAGTTGTCACATATATCACCGTTGAAACGACTTGGTAGGTATTTATCACGGAGTTCAAAGGCGACATAGAAAGCAGCACGTGAAACCCTATAGCCTTGTTGTCATATCATGAACGCTTTACTGCCCTACAAAATGGTCCACACGCACAAACAGAGAGATTGATCAATAATTTGTACAATATACTCAATCATTTGGCAACTTTGTTCTTTGAACTTTTTGTGATGCATATTAAATTCACCTGTACCGTTCCCCCTTTAACGAACGTCCGAGCACCAATTAAAGTACAATGAAGCGGTTAATAGATCATAATAACAGCTCATAAAAACCCTTTTTGGGAGCCCAGTTTGTGGTCTACTGAGGAAAATTAATAGAAACGTATGTAAAACTGTCATCGGAGTTAAAGAAACTATTATGTACGTATGATCGTTTATGACCTGCGTAGTACTTTTTGGGCGACAGAAAAATGTGGGACACTCGGATGTCAAATTTCCAACCTAAAAGTGAATGATATATTCGTGTTTCTCTAAGATGTCCAAGGTAACCACGTGTTTGATCCTGTTTTAAAATATGAGGAAGCTGTCACAGAAGCGTTTAAAACTGGTGATATATGCTGTGAATAAGTTATAATAAAATGAGATGAAAGTACATGTCAGTAGATCATGAGTTAAGGACATCCACTTAGAAGATGAACCTTTGAATTGAGAACAAGATCTCAAGTATCTCAGTACAAAGCCGATAGTCATACCTGATGGTTTGTTTGTTATTAGAAATGGACGCACATATATCTACAATGTCCTGACAGGGCCGTAACCAAATGGGAAAGCAACAGTAACCAGGGTACTAAAATCCAGATTAGCAAAATGGAGGATACAATGGTTATGCAGAAATGCAGTCATTTAAATTGTGAAATGTTATAGAACTGGTTTATCTTAAATTAATGATATATTTTAGAACACTGCAGATATAATTTCTTGTGGTGTCACATGTTAGGGATACCACTTTTTTGCCAGACTAATATTAGGTATTGTAAACGCATCAATATTTGCTATCCGTCACGCAATTGTAATGCAGCTGATAACTGAAATATGCAGCTTTCTCCCCAGACACCACCTATATAACACATGCTAACGTCCAATCTGTTGCATTTAGGAATGACCTAACTGTACATGATGTCTGCATGAGTATATAGTACCGGGCTTTACTTGAGGACATCTTGTTAATCACACACCATATACAGAGGACATTCAAACTACCCACATGTTCACTAAAACTGTAAATCTAGTCACAAACGTATACATATATATATAATCTAACAACCTATACACAATCTATTTGAGCTCAAGTACAAATCCACAATTTTATTTACGTGCATATACTGAATTCAAATAGAGTGTATGTATTTTTGTTTTTAATACCTGTGACAAAAAGTGGTAAAATCTGCACAAGAACGAACACTCTTTATTACTGACTTGTGCCGCTGAGTTAAGTATTCACGTTTTCTTTGCAAAAACGCATTTTTAAATCTAAATCTGGGCTGATTATGCAACTGTGATGATTTAGGTTGCATGCATGACAGGCTCTGGTATATCAGACTGCTCACTGATCACGTTGGAGTGGTTGTAGTATTTTTTCTAGTTTTCATTCCGGCGTAGAGGGACCTGTGTAATGGCCTACTATATTGTTATGAATGAAAAGACGGCGTGCATCCCGCAGAGTGTTTTTCGTCTCGTTTTAGCGCGAAAATAAAACTACTTGTAACACACTTCAACCAGGAGAAACAGGCAACAGTGTTAAAATGTCAAATATATAATTAATGACCTAAATGTTTACACTTAAATGTTATGATATCGTGTCATTCTTTTAGTACAGTAAGTGTATATGTACTAACGAAGGACCAGTTTTAGTTAAACAACAATTAATTTGTAAAGAAATATGCTATGGCGACTATGATTTGATAGGAACCTGTAATAGTTAGAATTATGGAACTCTGCTAGTAAAGGAATTATCGGGTATGCTACTAACAAGTACATGGACGACTAGTCTAAGTCCTAATATCCTCACAACTCTCGTCTCGTTCAGTGCTTTTGCAGTTTTCTAATTATATCGGTCAGGGTTTTTTCATTCAGTCAGAATTGTCGGACCTGTTTCAATATTCCTGCATGTGTGCCTTCAACCAATAATCGTCTTCCGCATGTTTACACTATACACCGGTACCATCAATGAAGGATGACGTCTTCTTCAGTTCTTTCTTCTTGCCGTACATTATTCACTGGGTACTCGTCTTTTGGAGGTGCGTTCTATTTTAGAATGTTGTGTTATTTTACAGACTGTAATGTTAAGTCTACAATTTGTGTTCGCTGTTGTTTGGTAATGCAACCAAAACCTATTCATCATCCACTTGTGCAGGGATTTGTGTTACTCAAGGTCACTGTTTCTGACAAGTGTTTCCCAGGCGCGACAACTTGATGGCTGCTGTCACCTTCTTGATTTACTCCTTCCTCTGCCACTGTCTACAAACACACTATATTTGAATTACCAGTTATGCTAGATAATGCACCGATCAATCTTACAGTTATGTTTTGCATCTCTTTTTAAAGAAAATGTATCGGGTGTTGCATTGAAAACAAAACTTATACACGAACTCGTCAATGTGTATGGTCATTTAAAAACCTGTACCACAGCAAACGTTATTCATTTCTTGAGGTTTTATGTCTCCGGGATACCACTATTTGTCACATCTAAGGGAGCTATGTTCTAAAACGCTATGTTCGTAACATTCGGGTTACAGCCCCCACCCCCTTCACCCCCGCTTTTCCAAAACCGAAAAGCTTAACGTGTTTTAATAGTTACACGAGGTTTGTTCGAGTATCCCAACGATTTACTGAATGCAATGTTCCAAGATGACAACACGCTAGCCGATGTAAGGCCACTTTGCACGTTGTACAGTGAGCATTGGAAATTATGTCTCAACATACTATGGACATACGCGGCGGAGGAAAGTTTCGTATAACTTGTTCTAAAAAACTGTTTATGGTCGGCGACAAAATGTTGGATACAATAGATCATCACCCAAATGTGTAGTCTGTAGGACAGTAAAACCTGTGTCAAACATGTGTAAGCTTCGCGATTGTGGAGGAGACATCAAAGGGTACGGGATCAGCTAAATGTGGTGTCATCTTCACACAACCGGCCCACTTCAAACAAACCAACAAGTGTTAGTGACGAAAATACAAATTGTAAAACATACACGTTCCCTTGTTTGACAAAAACACTTAAACTCTCTAAACATTGTCACAAACGATGCATCAATACTTAACGTATGTTACTTTCTTCTTAAACAAACAATTAACACCGAAACATAATGGATACTTTAGTCGCAATTAATGGTTTGGATGGCAATTTAAAACTTGTGAACGTGTATCTTGTAACATCAGTAAATTGTTGACGATCCTTGTAAGCATATTTGGGGACCCCCTTTTTCACAGCGGAATATTTGTTCATTTGAAGGAAACAATAACAACCGAAATGACCACCAAAACAACTCCAGCTGATACAGCCACGACGTCTTCCGTTTTGTTCAAGGAACACTGACAGTGTGAAGTGTAAATGTTTTTATGTTTGTTTTACGTTTGTAAATCGCTACAGGAAGATGCAACGTTACTATAGATACTTGAGCGTTGTTCTTAGATCGGCTGTGAAAACGGAGAGTGTTGGTCGGAAGTTGGCAGCCCATGATTGTGTCTGAGGACCAAACAACCACCTGGTCAACTAACATTAGATTCCACACTGGAGCTGTGTTGGTAGTTACAATATCAGTTCCTTTGTAGTTTGCTTAACATACCGCTATCGTCAATGAATGTTAAGTCTAGATTTACTCAAGACTGGTTGTTGACATCATTTGTTTTTACGCTCAGCAGATGGTCACATATAATTAATACAGATTGAATGTTCTTGAATAGTTATTCGTTCTATTGTAATTTTAACCGTTTCTCATTGAATCCACAGCGTTCGTCGTTTGTATTTACTTTTCTGTCATTCGCACTCTATTTTGACAGTTAAACAACACATGTAAGACTAGAAAGTTATACTGTTATACTCAATATCATGAATAAGTAAAATGAACCATTGTGAGGAAAGAAGTCGCCAATTTCAGCAGACCTTTAAGAGCTACTCAACTTATTGTTCAGTCCTGTTGCGCTGCAATTCGACTATCTATTTCAACTCCTATCTGTACATGTTTCAGTATTGAGCAACCAATCAAGAACACCACCACCAAAATGCTCAAGTTACCTTACATATATTGTTTGCCTCTGTCGGGTATCATTAAATTGTTTGAAGAATGCTACCATACATTTCACGCAAGTATCTCAGAATTATTTCTTAAGTTTCTGGCAAAAGTTACTCTCTGACAAAATCTGACAAAGTTTAGGTAATGTTGGTTTTCTTATTTACCGAGTATATTTTACTTGACCTGAATTGATACACTTACTAAAGTTAATGACAATGGAATTCAACATGTCCGTATCATGACCGGATGTTCTTCCGTAAATCCGGAAACAGCACAGAATATTTACTTCAAGTATATCCGGTATACCTTAAATGTGTTGTCCAAGTATCGCTTAAGGCATCCCACACATTGACCGGGTTTCCTTCAGAACAGTGTATGAGGTTCGTTATATTCGGAATACCTTAACTATGTTTTCCAAGCTTCTTTGCAGGCATCCGACACATTTAAATATTGAGATAATCTGTGGATGATGAATTAAGTCTTTGTTTATCTTTACTACTATAATTTGACAATCAGATATGAGAGTTGTGTAGCTAATTGTGGCCATCAGTTACAGTTACTCCCTGCCATAGATCAGAAGAAAGGTCCCCGTCAAACGAATTATTCTCTAGATAAAAATCAAAGCGAACTTTTATTAAGGAATCAGTCCATCTTTTTATCACTAAGACCCAGCACGTTCAAATACATTGCCGACAAAGAAATAGTATTTAATGGATGGAGAATGTTGGATATTAATCTCTGTCCTACCGTTAATCAGGGTCACACAATTATTGCGGCCCAGATATTCGCACAGGCGAGGCTGTCGGTCTAATATTTAGATACGTTAAATCAAAGGAAACTTTATCTTTCTAGTAATATGCTTGTGTTTAGGGTTTATCTTGTATCTGGAAATTAAATGTATGATGCGACAGCTAACTTGACATAGTGCGGTTGTTTCAGTATGTCTCTTCATAATTTGTCTTCCGCCTCGATCGTAGGGTGTGTTTAACTAAGTTCAGAGATTCAAGTCTCTCTATTTGCATTACATGGCTGTTAGTACGCTCTTTTATAGCCCATTGACACCGTTAACTGACGGATGCAAAACTTAATTTAAACACATGTGGGGCTGCTTTTTGTAATTAATTGGTATCAACACGATATTGCAGCTTACGAAAACGGCGGTCAGATTTATAGCCGTAAGATGTCATTTTTATGAACTGTTATCGTAAATAACTGGTTATATAATGCTCACGAAGAATTAGTAGTCTTTTTAGATTCATTACAGTTTTATAACTTCGTGTGTGGCCATGGAAAAAAGACTTCACATCACTTATCTCTCAGACCTGAAGTTTGTCAAAGGCGCTTTCTGATTTTAGAGTTAGCTTCTTTCAGTGTGAAGTTGTATCTCGCCCATCTTTTGATAGTATCAGCCATCTTGTCATAAGGTTAACCTTGTCCAGCATTTTCATGGTCGATATATTAATTCATACACTAGTTAAGTGGGGAGTTTTACATGGTTTATATCACCTAATTGGATCGTAAAATTGATATATTTTATAGAACATGAATAATATTTTGTTAAACATCTTAAGATAATACGAAATAGCCGTCTCCGGTATCAATGATAACCAACCGGGCAAATCTTATGGTGTCGGTTTGAAATACGATAGTGATGAAAACGTTTCTTTACGAAATCAGAGCTAAATGTTTATTTTACGGAGAGAAAATTGCAATAACAAATGAGGTCATATCTTGCTAGCCATGTAATGTTGAGTTTTTGCTATCTTTTATTTAATGTTTAATTAGTGAGATAAGCCCATATCCCCAGCTGTTTTATATTCTCTCTACCCGGGGCCGATTGCTAAGGTAATATTGCGGTCAAGACAGGTAAACTGAGGTGAGCGGAGTACGGACGATGTTACCGTTTGCAGATGTACCCCTCGTCTTCTGTCTGTTGCCTGGTCACTCTGGAATCAAGGTTGTAAACATATAACTAGGTTTCTCGGAGATTGGACAATTGGTTACATCGTTATCAGCAAGTTGTACTTAGAAAGAGTCCTAACAACCTTTAATAGTGTCAGGCAATTTTGGCAATTTTCTCCCAACAACCTTTTAGAAATAATCCGTTTGGAGCAATTGCAGTAAATTGTCCTCCCATTTTGTCAACCAGTTATGAAAAATACGCTGTGTAGTACGATTTGTGTCCATAGTTTTTACTTATATCCGTCCTCTTTTCGCCATGACATCAACTTATAAACTCATACGCATTTGCTGACGCCAGATTTTCAATTAAGATAACCTATATATCTCATTAAGTAGTGTATACTGAGGGTTTGAGTGTCATTATTCAATATGCCGGGCAATTAATTTCTGCGTGTCAAAAAAGAGAGAAATGATAGATGTAACACATATACTACCCGTTGTAACAGACCATGGTCATAAGGGTTTGTAATTGCCCCCAATGTATCGTGTTTCGATCGTAAACGTAATTAGTGTGGACGAGAAAACGTGTAAAATGTAGCCTCTACGACTTTCACTCTCCGTATCTAATGACTGGGAACGAGTTCAGGTAATGACACTTTAGTTTTATGGCTTTTAGATGTCACTTGCGAGAAACTCACTGCCACTTTGGTATCCGAACATCGTATATAGTCTGAAGGCCCAATATCCCAAGGTGTCAGCAAAATGACGAGACACTTTACAAAACACCTACCTTTGAGACCCAGGTGCTATACTTGTGGTATCCGATGTCTCCCAGGTCTAATGAAAACGTAATATGATACATAATGAATTACCACAGTATTGCAAGGCCACAGACGCGACATTTGACGGCCGCAGTATACAATGTCGAGCTCCCCTGGTGTTACAGCAATGTATGGGACCATCAGACACCGTAAATAGTGCTACCAGTGCAGTTTTGCGGTGCTTTTATGACTTTGATTATCAGTATCCATAGCAATATGACCATATCCATTTTACGATCATAAAAAAATATTCGATAATGACAGACAACTTTTTTTCCACATGCGGCAATAGTCTGGTTTAACTATCATCATTTAACTTGTTGCATGCTCGACACAAATTCGTCCGTTGTACTACGCCAGGTTTCAATATAACTCCAACAATTGTAAGAGCGTACTAGCAATAACATGACAATAAGTGAATGTCTAAATTTGGAACATCACATTAACATGGCTACCACAACCAAACAATGTGTGCTTATTGTTATAATTGCCCTTGTAGGAAGTACTTGACAAGACCTCATAGTTGGCCACTTTTCAAGGTTGTACTACTGGTAAGAGGTCAACAATTAGCCAAGTTACGGTTCTTGTTGTGAAATGTTTCAAACAGCTATCCGACTACGTTGATCATTAGTTTGGCAACACTGACATACCAATTACCACTTAAATGCACGGTGAGGTTACAGTGCGTCGTCTTGTCCTACACATAATTGTTACCGTTTTTATGTAATGCATTGGCAATGGTTTGATCTCTGAAAAGTTCAGAACGTACCAACCATATATGTGTGGGATAATACTCGTATGCTTAAACAGCTCGTATACATCATAGAAGCAACAACAGTAATACTAACATTCGAGCAGTATATGGATATCACTGACAAGTGTATGAAAGAGAAGGTGCACCACTTATGTGCCCATAAAGCAAGACTGTTTAAGTGTAACGATACAAAGTATAATCTATTAACGTTTGCATACTACATTTATTACCATAATTCGGTTGTAAATGGAGCACAGCCACGCATGCCAGGGTTTGTTTGGTAACACTCGTTGGAGCATGCGCACTGAACAGAGTCACAACTGATAATTTACCTCACAACTTATCAACACTCACTTCCCATAACCAGGTCAAGGTTGTTTGGAAATGTTTACAAACTACCTTACACGGCATCACTTTCTTACATGTTTTAACAATTCAAGTATCGCATTACAACGTATATTCTTGTCATTTGTGTCTGTTTGCAGTTGTTGTATTCGTTTCTGTTAAATGTATTTGAGTTGTTCAGCAGAAGATATGGCTGTTACATCATCACGGCACACATGAGTGTATAAACGCGGCAATGGGGGATATATTTATTGCCAATAAGGGTCATGTGTTTACTATTACAAGCATGTCACTTTATTTTACACACACTTTTACTCCCCGGCAGATGTAGTAGTGATATCTCGTTTACTATGACCCATTTCCCATGCAATAAGAGTAGGGGCTTTATGCAAATGCTTTTATCGTTTTAAAGTGGGGAGGGAGGGAAGTGGTTCAACAAGTTTTTTTTAAGATTTTGTTCGCCAATTATCTCTCGCTTGTGAGCAATGTATCGAAGTTGGAGTGGAAAACTGATAACATTGACGCTCAAGTCAACGTCCGAAAAAACACTCATGAAATAATAATCACTTCTTACTAGTTTTGATACTAAAAAACAATTTAAAAAAACCACATTAATTCGTACTTTTTTACTGTGCCCATGGTAATTTGGTATATATCAGTATTCTTTTCCACGTTTTCGAGTGACCAGTTCACGGCGGTCAGTTGCCTGGTGTGAACTCTTCACTGTAACGACCATGCAATGAATGACCAGTGAATCACACCTTCCCAGCTCGGTCACCTAAGGTTAACCAAATATTGAAACGTACGCCAAGTTGATGGATGTTGTTATGTGCATTTTCAATTACAGACATGAGGTCGATCGTATAGGGACAGCGTGGTCATTCAGTCACCCTGGCCAAAGTGTGATGATGACGGTGACCACTTGGTATCGAGTTTTGAAATAGTAATGAGGAGACGGCGACTGCTGTGACATATTAAGGAGCCATAGACGTCGTACCTTCCAGCAATATTATTCAAGTAAAACGTTTAACTACTATGATACTCTTTACCGCGATCAGTTACCATAATGTGATGCTAAACTAAGGTAAATGTCGCTAAGTTGACATCACCGGATTATTATACCCTGTTTTACTGTAGTTCGAGACGGGCCTGAACGACGGCGCAACCTTGTTTGACACGTCAAGAAGATACAAACCTGTTACTAAAACCTTTTCCAGGCAGTATAAAGATCAGATGGTATAATGATTATCATATTATAAGTATTAAAGTCACCATCAAAGCATACTGAAATGATATAATAAGGTCATAAATCAGCTCAAAACTGGCGTTGAGAAGCCATATGGAAATTTGGTAATGAGTAACTGACCAATGTTAACGTTAGAAGGGAAAGAAAACTCTATTGAAGAACATAAGACTGAGCTTATTTACAATTGGTCCGCCATTAAAATCAATGTTGTTAAGGGCTCTAGAAAACTATCTAAACAGAGGATGTTTAACCCTAACCCAAACCTAAACCTAACCATAACTCAATGTGATTTGTAATGAACCAATGCTAAACTTTAGCACATGAGAAATAAGAAAGGGAAGACCATTATACAATGTACAGATACTCCCCCTACCAATTGACATGCTTTAAAGAAGGCAATGCAGATACATGTATACGTAAATACATAGATAATGATCGCTCTGTACCGCATCCGTACTGAACACAAACCTGACGCACAAGAAACGTAACTGTTATATCCAACGAACGATTGTAACAGGCATCTTCGCTCAGAGCTGGGTAAGGAACGTAAACAAACTTTCTATATCAGATGTACAAAACCAGTAGAGACCCAGAAACGTGTACTCCCAGGTTTTAGATGATTAGTTTTTTGTAGTTCAGTGAACGCTATGCCTAACAAAGTAAACGTGCCACCTCATGTACAACTTAGAAACCTCAAGCACATCTTGCAACCTCAAACGCCCAATATGTCTCTGATGGATTGGTGCATTTATATTTGCATTTTCATATTTATAACTTCACACGTTGAGTTCATTTACCCCATGTTGCAGTGATGTCGACTTTGCAAGGCCACAGGCGCGACATCGGATGGTCATACGTGTTAAATGTCGATCATCCATGTTTTAAGCAATGCATAGGATCATCAGACTTTGATGGTTGTTTTTGTTTATTTTATTTTAAATTTGTTTGGCATTGTATTGATCCTAAACAGTTACAAGTTCGAAGAGCCATGACATTTAATTATACACACAAGAACCAAATTAAATATGTTGTATTGATTTGAAGTTCGTATGTCATTTTTATCTAAATTGCTTTGTTTTGTTCCTTGTGTTGTTTATGTGAAATAGACTTTAGCACTTCGAACTTTGAAGTTCGAAATTTGAAATATAAGAATCTGCAATGGAATGATTAGCCCATAACAATAGTCAACTTAAACAGGGGAGAGAGTACACATTACAACTGTGAATATTAACAGAGCGTTTCTTGAAGTTAATATTTTAATTCAAGCTTTATGAATGGGATTTCTGTATGCTTACCACACCGTTGGAATTCCATGCAGACACTTATACAGAACTCCTCAAGAGCGAGTTTTCCTTCTCAAACAAATGACGATTGTATCATTCAACACAATGCACAATACATATTCACTGAACCTCACTCGAGACACCCTCATAAACAGACAACATATCCAGTTTCGAGGGGAATCCAGTTAAAAACGGTTACATATATATAGGAATATGTAGACGTCGCACCTGAGGCCATATATAGGGGATTCCGGTACCGATGGGTGGTTACGGTTTACAGTGAGTCCAGGACTGGGGATGATCCCGGTATCAATGGGTGGTTACGGTTTACAATGAGTCCAGGACTGGGAATGATCCCGGTATCAATGGGTGGTTACGATTTACAGTGAGTCCAGGACTGGGGATGATCCCGGTATCAATGGGTGGTTACGGTTTACAGTGAGTCCAGGACTGGGGATGATCCC
>ENA-OREC01000176-OREC01000176.1-marine-metagenome-genome-assembly--contig:-NODE-176-length-19454-cov-12.229086_pt1 | contig 19454 bp, 15 predicted proteins | sample MGYA00248626_ERZ508543 | MGnify/ENA primary metagenome ERZ508543 (study PRJEB26211, sample SAMN05518279) | marine metagenome | isolation source: Puget Sound, Washington, USA | host: Bankia setacea...
ACAATTACTAATCATTTGTATCATGTATGGTATTATCAAAAAGATCCCAGTTGTAGTGAATGTACCTGTTTTTTGTACGTAAGTATACATATCAAATTTATTGTTAGCTCTACTTGTTTAAACCTTTATCAAAGTTTGAAAATATGTGCTTGCTGTTAGACCTCGTATAAATATGATACCAGTTGTCTAGAAATTGAGTTCTCAAATAAATCCGTTGAAATAACAAAAACGCTGTACCTTAAACACACAACAGCTTTTCAACATTTTTTCTTGTGGATAGAATAACAAACACATGCCATTATTTTGTAAAGGTTTATGCATTTAGTCAATAACTATTCTAGAAACAATCTAAACAAACATGTATCCTCATTCTTTTTAGGAGATTCATATATAAATAAATACTCCTTTTTCTTCCTGACACAATTAGACACGTTTGATTCAACATATAAATGACTGAAATGCACTAGTATGAAATAGCAACAAAGCACATAATAATACATGTACATAGAATGATCTCAACAGCACTTATGTTTCTCACAAGACAGGTATTAAACAAGACTTAGAAGATGTTGTTGTATACTTTGAAGAAGGGTTATTCATCAGGAGTAAAGTTGTGTCAATTATCAGTTGAGCGGTTTGATACATTTATTCAGAAGTAGGCATTACATGCTCCAGCTTAGAGGTAAGAATATTAAATAAAGAAACAAGTATATAGTGTAGGACTCAGTGCATGTTTATACTAGTCATAATATCTTCATTATCATGTCTTCTGAACATTATGTTAAATTTCACTTTACAACAATATGCCCAACACAATAACGGCACAAAGTCAATGATTTATGTTATCTGTTCTGTCTTCTGTACTTGATAACACTTCTGTACTTGATAACACTTCTGTACTTGATAACTCTGTATTACAACCGTTCTATTATAACACTTTAGTCTCTATAGCACGAAAATGTTAAGGGAAACCGTCAAAGTCTTCGTCTGCAATTTCTTTAGCACTTTCCAGTTCTTGCTGTTCGCGCTCTCGTCTTTCCTCGGCCGACTCCAGATCTTTGTTGTATGATTTAGGTGGAAAACGCATAGCCTGAAAGTAGAGTAAATCAAAATTAATAGCTTTTGTAAATAGTAGTTATACTCAATTGTGTTGAATCTGTTTATTTCTTTTACAAGACCTCTTGAGTATTGGAACTTATAAATCTACCGTACATGAAAACCAATGTTTTTAAAGGTGTTCTTTTTTCTTCAAATCATTCATCCTTTTTAGACACATTATAACACTAAACATGGCATCAAGCTGAATGATCTTTATACTTCAATGAGGACATTCCATCCATCCATCAGTCAGTTAACCAGTTGAAGTTTTCAGATTTGTTGGGGTCAAATCTGTTATATTCTAACAAATATGATAAAGCGATAAAAAAACACCCAGATCTCTTTTTATTTACTTTTTTTGAATAAACACCATCATACAATGACTTGCATTATTAATAAACTATTACGTATTAGACGCTATATTGTAAATTAAGCTTGACCTGTATCAAGAATTGGAAAACAATAATTCCTGAAAACAAGGCCAATATGAAAAATCAGGGCCAATACGACTTTTACAGAGCCAATATGAAAATGGACTAATTTGATTGGTTGATGCAGCAGGGCCAATACGAGATATTTTATAAACCAGTTTCTTTGTCCGCCATTTTTCGCTCAATTGAAAAGTTTGGATGACAAACTCTACAGACACTGCAACATTTCTTTTGTTTCTCACTGTGTATTAAATGTAAATCGATTAAATCGCTGTATGTAGCAGTTTAATTTTGATTGATATCTGTTATGTGCTTTAAAAAGTTTAAAGAAATTGTTAACCAGATATGTGTTCCATAAAGAAAAACAGTTTAAAGTGATACTAGACTTTTTTTATAATATAATCCCTTGGTATGGTAAGACTTACACATTACACTTATTATTAATCAATCAAAATCTTATTTACAGTACCTTAAACATGTATTAGTTAATAAATAAAAGTGTCGTTAATCGGGTGATTTCATATTGGCCCTGTTTTTTGGCCTCGTCCTGTCGTATTGGCCAAATACCAGGGCCAATATGAAATCACCCGATTAATAACATTATAATATGGACCAACATTCTAGCAACAGAATCCTCACATAACTTCACCAGATAAAGACTTAAAGTTCCCCAAACATATAGTTACCTTGACAGAGTTGTTGTGTATATCGAGACAGAAGGCTATTCGTTGGTGGAAGGCAGCCATAGGTTCCCTGGTCTTGTACACATCACTTGTCTCCTTAGATTGTACATAGCCTTTCTCATGGTCAATAGTGGCTTCAATCACTCCATCACGTATGGCCTGTACAAATATACAATACTAACTGGTCAGTCACTGTCTTTAATATCAAATAACATTCACACTTCGGGTTAGATTTTTTTAAACCTGACAGAAATTTACATCAACAGATGAACAAAACATTAAAGTCTAAAGTTTGTCTGTTCTGGAAAGACATAATAATAAGTGGTTAAGACAGTGCTCAATTATAAGTTTGTTTCTCCATTTCTCAACTGTAAACTAATATGATCTTAGAAGGATCTGATTAAAAACTATACAAACATTTGTACCACTAAACAAACAAATCTGAAATGCTCTAAATTTACCTATGTCTAAGCGATGGTAACCTTGACAACAAACATTCTATCTACGAACAAAAATGGTTACCTTGGCAACAATATATTCAGCATCTTCGGGGCTATCGAGTGCCAGTTTCTGTGCAATATCCATGAGAGAGATCCTGGAGTAGGAGAGGTTGATCATTCTTACTCCTGTCTTGATCACATTGTGTCTAAGTCGGATAATCAACGTGTAGGTATCCTCTGACTGGAACTTACTAGCAAACTTGGACAACATTACATTGAACTGGGGTAAGTTTCCTGTACGTACAGCTGTAAATTGGAAAGGCAGATTGGTGTAAACAAACATACTCATATAAATAACTTTAACCTTACAACAAACAAAACAAATCTGCTCTTACACTTTTAATAAAGTCCAAAACATTTCAGTCTAGAACAAATCATATCCTTCCGACTGACAATTAACTTTTTTTAAAAGTCAAACGGGACAAAATTTAACTTTGTGCTACATTTTCAAAGCTCTTTCGGTATATCTTTGAAATCAGTTACCTTATCACTGCTCCTGGGTAGATAAACCAATACTTAAGACGTTTTTGCAAGTGTATGTAATTGAAACTTTCATTCTTGAATTTAGTTTAAAGTCACAACGCAAATACCTCCCTTCTCATCAGTGGATTATAACATTAGATGGCCACAGATTTACTCACTGAGCTATCAAAAGGGGCACACAAATTATAATAAGAACGCTTCAACTATAAATAGTTTACACAATTAAACTATCAAATGTATTGCTATTGACTGACTTAATGTCTCGATGTTTTCAATAGATATAGAGTAAACTGTCTTGTGATGTTGATACTTGTTTTATAGTTTTTAATAGTCCCAAATATTTTAAATGGAAATTTGCAACTATAAGAAACGGCATATACTGTCAAACTCAGCGATTTTGTTTATACACTGCAGTATAAATGTTATTTAATTGTCGCAAAACCTTTGTCACAATAGCCAATCAAAATAGATATTACAATGTGATTGTGGTAGAATAATGCCTGTCTAATACTTTCCAGGTTTAAAAACATTATTCAAGAGGCTACAATCCTACCTTGTGTAAGCTGGAAATATGGGGCTAGGGTCTTCCTCATTGTAGGTAACCTAAATGTGCCTCTGTCAGGTATGTCTCCTAGCAACAACTCAACTGTGATAGCCAAACGCTGAACCTGCAAACACATTGAACATTTACCATCAATGTAAAGAAACAGGCCACAAATCGAATAAGGAATGAGCTTTTTTTAATTTACGTAGTTTTCTTTGAATTATAAAGCATTTTGTTTAATTCAATTAGGCAGACAATTGTACCGAGAATCATACACAACAACAGTTAGAGCTTTCAAGTAGCTCAAAACATTTTGTGTAGAAAAAATGACTCCTGAGCTAACAATAACATTGATAATTGTACCTTAAATGGTTGTTAAACATTTCTTTTAAACATTTCTAAGAGACTTAAGGTTAGCAAGAAACTCATCCTAAACTTAATATTGGAGCATTGATGGCTTACTTGCAATTGCCAGAATATATTCTTTGAACAAAAATGTTTACACATTCATTACAAACAAAGAAAGACTATGGTACATACTGTTTGTTTGAAGCCTACAGCTGTGTTTTGTGGGGCTTTCCTTAAAGCTTGCAATAAGTGTTTGTGTGCTTCAGAGTATTCCAATTGAGCTGCTTTAATTCTCCCTGAAATCATAAAGAAGGTAACAAAACTTTATATAAAATACTAATAGATCAGTAAGCTTTACCATGCAATAATATAACTGGTCTTATGTAAATCTGGCTAGATCAAAGTATGAGCTTGATTAAAGAAACACAATTACATCCATTCAAAGATTTGATACAGATCTAAGTCTTGCAGCTTACCTAAATAGTAGAGAAATCTTGCCCATTCGTTATTGGATGCTGTCTCTGGAAACGTTGACTTCGTAACAAGTTTATCTGCTTGTTCAATCAAGTTATAGTTGAGATAGTTTCTTAAGAGAAGATTAAGTAGTGAAGCCTGGCCATCAAAGTCTGATCTCAGTACAGATGTCTGTAGACGTGTGTGGAAAAATCTGAAATTTAACAAATTAATTTGTTTTATAAAGTAGTGCTACAAAGTTGACATATCTTATACAAAACATGTATAAGTCAACCATCAATATGTCACACTGAAGCAATGGTCAATGACAGCAAATGAAGCCAAAGAGCTAAGTGTTGTAGCTTATCACTTATTTTTGTAAACTCTTGACATCGACACAAGGATCTAACACATTGTAATTTTACCAACATACCCTCTGATTTTGTCCAATTTGTTTGTGAGTTCATATGCTCTTGAGTGATAAAAGTAACACCGTGCAGCAAGTATATCCAACGTTCTTCTGTTTTGAGCCACAAGCTTTGTCATGAGTTTCTCAGAACATGTGACAGCCTGAAGTATACAAATGTGAAACCATGACTGACAAGATAAGGAAAGTTCTTCACAAAATTGAATGCAGTTATAATTGTATAGCCCTTGTTTTACAAAAGAGGCTAAAAACACATCTGTAGTACCTCCAATGGTAATTTACAGTAATACCAAGTAATTTGCGCTAGTAAATGTTTTACATGAGTAGGGCAGCAGGGCTGCTAATAAGGGGAGCAGAGGGGTGCCAAGTTGGGGCAGGGTGTAGCAACCTGTTAAAATGCTGTAGAAAAAGTCTATTATACATAACTAGATATAAACCCAGGGTAATCCCTGATTTACATGTTAAATTGTTAATTGAATTTGTGTATGTTTTTCTTTCTACAAAAACAAAACTTCACAAAAAAATGAGCTAACAAGAGTACAAAGAGTCTTGCCATACAATCAAATTGTATCTTCATGTTTATAATGGCATTGTGTTATGTACATTCTATCTAACTTACCTTCTCATATTTTTTGTTGTCAATGAGATGAATTAGCACTAAAAGATGAAGGTAAACTTCTATCTCAGGTATGACTGGTGTATTTGCTAACTTTGCAGACCTTGGTCGAAACTGTGGACTCATACCATTTGTCATCATAGGCTAAAAGGTAAAAAGAGACATTTATAAGTTATGATGAGAATTTGGTTTTGACGATATTTAACGAGGGGGCTTATTTGACATTTAAGTTATAAGGGAAAAGTTTCTTGCTCAACGAAACAAAGGGGGCCTTTGATGGGGCTCGAACCCACGACCTCCACATTACAAGTCAGACGTGCAACCCACTGCGCCATGCCGCCCCTTATCACTGTATACAAGAACATTAACAATCTCTTCACAAAACCTTATCTCAATGATAAGCTCTTGTCCAAAAGAATATTGTTTGAAACTTACATATTTATACAAAATTTCAATATTATATCCCTATTATTATTAAACAATGATCAAAATGTTGAAGCCCCAGTCATACTTCCAAAACAACTGTAAGTTCAAAGACATTGTGATATAATTCACCAGTTTGTAATTGTTTTGACAACCAACAACCTCTCTGAGCAGATAAAGTATAGCCTCTTATAAACTAAAACTGTGAGTCAAATCACAAAACTGATACCTCATGTCCTGCACTATTAAACATGTATCTCCCTTAAATAGTTCAAAAAGGGATTATCCCCTGTCCTGAACATCCTCATGTTGTATGAGGGCAACGGTGTAAAGCCCCATCAGTATCGCTTCTTTGGTTAATCTTTGTGGCTACCAAAATATGGACAGCCATAAAGAAACTCAAGTTGTTTGAATGTTTTTTATATATAGTAAGTGATTAAGAAGCAAAAAATGTTCATACTTCCTCTAGAAATGATAAAAGGTCATCTCTAACACCTATCTGTGACTGAGCCTGAATATATCCCTGCAGAAGTCTTCGTAATATGTTAGAATTTAAACGATGTCGTATTGAATTTATTCCTCTAGCAACTCTAGACATGAAGCGTGGCTCCTTTGTAGACACAGCTTTTTCAATGTTCTTGACAAACTCCTTCACATCTGGAAACATAAAATTAAGAACTATGTCACACTTTTTTAGGTAATAGGTGTTGGAACAAGCTCAAAGTCACTATTGGATAGAAATAAACTGTAAACACTTCTAAATACCATAACATTACTTAAAAGCAGATGAAATTACTTTACCATGCAAATACTATTTACAATCTATTGTTTTGATTGGTACAAATGTAGTGAATAGGTAGTCTATTCCTTGAACAAAATTGCCGGAGACTTGACAATGACCTGAGTGCTGTGTTTACTCTGAAATAAACTAAAAGTTAAGTCGTTACTATTTTAACTAACCCACAAAGTGTCAATATCATTATAGCAGATATTGTTGAACGATTATCACATAATATCAAAATCAGTTCCCTTCATCCAGAAACTGAATGTACCTTCAAGAGTAAGTAACTCGGGATCTTTTGTCTCTTCTTCGTCGTTCTCTTTCACCGGCTTGTCGGGTTTAGCTTCCTTCATTTCAACGTCCGTATTTACCTTAACCATAGTTGTCTAGTTACGCTTACCATACAAAGAAGAACCGATGCAGTAAGATTTACTGACGCTCATGTGTCAACAATTACAGAAAATTATCTTTTACCAGGGAGGATACCGACTACACAGAATGATTTGCAAATGTGACAAACAGAAATGGCGGAAATGCCTCTAAAACCTCTGCCCTAGCATTAAAATAACTGTACATTTAGACAAGTTACCTCCCCTCCTCACTACCATTTCGATTTGTACATTATAAAATATGTTACAGTCCGTAAACTGCATATTGCCCGAAAATACATGTTTTATGTGTTATATTATACCGAATACTTGGACTGAACAGTCCGTAAACTGCATATTGCCCGAAAATACATGTTTTATACCGAATTTCTGGATTAAAAAACAGCATCTGTTTAACTACATCAACAAATTATGTTATTAACCAAAACAATAATATAAAAGTTCTTAAGTCAAAACACTATGTTTAACGAATCAAAAAGCTGTAACATTTGTCGGCTGACGTATGTTGTACCAATCTACCTATGTACACACAGCATTAAATCTGTATTGGCAAGTATACCGCAAAAGTCGATACAGAGTTGTACACCCTTGGTCAATAAACAGTTTACTCCGGATTTTCATAGCGATTGAATGACCGGGTGAAGTCACATTGAAATAAGAACGAATTATTCAAATGAGGTATAATATACTGAAATAACTCAACGCCTACACTGGTGATATAATATATGTTGTATAGTACAAGTTATACGTACGTTGAGTTTGTCTTTTTGTCCAAACTGATGTATCTATATCTATTGACATGCACGTAATACTATTAAATTATTCTTTTTTTTAAATTAGAAACAAATAAATATAATAAACATAATAAGTGTAATAAATGTAATACATGTAATAAATGTAATAAATGTAATAAATGTAATAAATGTAATAAATGTAATAAATGTAATAAATGTAATAAATGTACTAAATGTCATAAATGTCATAAATGTCATAAATGTCATAAATGTCATACATATAATAAACATAATAAATATAAATATAGTAATTATAAAACAAATATAACCCATGAAAGAAATGTAGAAAAGGACATTCCAGAATATGACAACCACACAGCTCACACTTAATACTTAGTATCTCATATAAATGAATATGTCATAACTTATTCTTGGAACCAAACGATTTTTTAACAGAGGAGTGTCCCTGAAACACAAAGTGTCGATTTTTCCTTTCAATATTGATGTTTCTTCTTTTAACTGGTTAAAAAGAGAGAATAATAAAGTAGAACGACACATGTGGTGCTTCTTCCTCGTAAATATAAGACTGTTAGATCCATCCCATTACACCTGAGTTGCCACTTAAAGGACACGCGCGTATCACACTAATTCTGTAATAAATGACCTAACTAAAATCCCAAAGTTTTAGGCTACGCGAATTTAGTCAGTTTATATTACCCTTTACCTTACATGTTTTCGGTATAAATTTTGTGTTATATCATTATTAAATATTTAGGAGTATATGTATTACATAGTCCAGTTCTGTTACCATGCAATGATTCTGGTATTCTAGCATTCGATAACAAAAACCTATATACGTAATTATGTGACATTTGTGTAGGCAGGTTTCTGTTGAACATAATGTCTATAAACGCAACTCCAATATGTTGAAGCTAGCACATGTATTATACCTACTGTGGGTACAGATAAACTGTTAAGATATGTTGCATGGAATTTAGATAATATAGTACTATCTCCATACTAGAGTTATCAAGAGACGCTTTTAACAGGTAAACCTCCGCTTTCTTGAGTTTAAAAGTAAAGTTATCGAAGCTTGACAGGACAGGTTTTAAATCAGTGTGTATGTACGAGTGTAGGTTTACAACAGTAATTTATGTCAGTTGACGTATCTGTATACAAGAAGACAGGTATATATACTAGACTAAAACCTACACAACGTAGCTTCGGTGGACAAAACAATTAAGGCTCACCTTCTACATATAACCAGGCTCCATCACATGTAAGTTCATACTTGTTTTACTATTTTATTGTTAATGTTATACGTACGTATATGATATGTGTGCGGGTTTCAACTATGTATTTGGGTGTATACATTCACTTTAGTATATAAAAGCACGGCTTTAAACGTTTATACTTACGCCCCCATGCTTTCAAATAATCTACAGGTATATATATCTATAGACGTTGATGTACACATAACAAATTGACAGCATACCTTTAGAAACTGAAAATAGTTTGTACTACAAATGTATTAGGCAAGAGAAAAATTAAACGTGTTTTTAATTTTAATAAATTGGTTGCAAGTAAACTCGAGTGAAACTAGGTACATCTATACACTTTATATGAGATTGTGTTAGTTATATGTATGTGTTATAGATCATTTGAACGAGGTGAAACAATCATGAAGTGTGATGCATCCCGTGTAGATTTGGATGCATGTCAATCTGTGTTTTGTCTTTATGAATTTGTTTACCCTTCTTCAGTCAGATATATGCTACTGGTGATTTTGGCTTAAAAGCACGTACTGCATTTACGAGTATTTGAAGTTATTTTACGTCTCAGAGCTGTCCCAAAATAGACCCTGTATTTTACTTAGGCCGGTTGAGGTTTTGGGTATTGTGGATGGTTGTGTCTATTAACCTATATCAAACCCCTGTATTTCAAGTCGCAAGATAAGAAAGCGACTGTTGACAAGTTAGAAAACCCGCTATGTAAGTAGGTCATAAATTTACCTGAGCATACAATTGATACCAGGTATGTCGGGTACGGATTCGAGATACCCGATGTAGTTAAATTAAGGTGAGTGTTGAGATTCATTTGACTGTAACATGTCCAAGGAGATTTAAATGTTGAAGTCCTCGTTCATTTTAGAACCGTGTTTAAGATGTAACATGATGTTACAAATATAGACAAACGGTTTAGTTATAAGTGTACCACTTCGATCCACGTATCACTCTCAAAACATGTTCGTGTTACTATTTCATCGATGTATCCCCTAAATTCATGTTGTTACATAAACCAGGGGAAAAAGGGTCTTACCGTATTTCATTTTACTTGGTTAAATAAACATTTTAATGTTCAAACTTTAACGCATCAACTGCACATTGTAAATTGGTAAATAAGGTAAAATATATATGGGGAAATGACAAATCATAGTGTGGTGTGTGGGGATGTATTTATAAGCATGCACTGATACACACAAGTTTAAACGCAGGGTACCGACTCTGGTCACCGTCGGTTCTTGATCTCTCAATGTGAATGCAGACAATATTGAAAACCTTTCTAAACAACGTAAAGTAGGAGCGTACATAATTGAAGGGTAAACGGGGTGAAATGTATGTAGTGGTCAGATTTTAAAACGTGATTTAACAAGTGATTTTGTTTTGTATATTTATCTATATGTTGCATGATAAATGAACTCATACTTCCGTAATGCTCAATACAGTCTCATTATTCACATACTTACATTTACGTACGTATGTATATTAACATATTGGAAGATCGTTTAACATACGCTAAACTTGATACGGGGTCAGTAGGATGTACTGCGCAATTTACAGTCTTTCGCTAACACTGGTAGCAAGACTGATCAGTTCATTACGTCTGAGTATTGACGTTTAATCATTAGTTTGTTTAAACGTGATTTTGATTTTCCGTGTTTATTCGGTATTTTCCGTGAACCATGCGTTGATTTCGATGAGTAACAGTTGATACAAGTCAATCGGAACTGCCTCGGGTGATTCCGTACTCGTTCGATTATCATAAGAATACGTGCCCGAGAAGTTCCCGATTGATACAAGGCAAAGACGGAGATTTCCGAACATTACCGACCACAAACACTCTTAGGTGCATCATTTGATCACTAAACGCAAGGAATGAATGTAGCGGAAGTCATTTTAATCATATTCTAGTTTGGATCTATATTGCTATACCAATCTATATACTCATTGAAAAACGATATTATTGATCAGGTTAGAACAAGTCTCTCTGATATACAATATACTATACAAATATATATGTACATTCATGTCCTGTTGGTTGCCTTATGACATTTTAACTTATCAAATTGTATGTAGATGTAAATGAGTTAAAGCACAGCTCGAGTATTGAAGGACATTCTGCTTTGGTTTTACAAATTATAAATGACACTCGAACACTATGTTATGGAATTTAAGCACAATGTCGGTGTCTGGTATAAGGAAGCTGCCACTTCTTTCAACTACATGACTCAGACTCCTCGCTTAATATATCATGTGTTTCCCACAGAGCAGTAGACGTTAACAGTGCATATACTATGTGTAGGAATCGAATCTCATTGAAAACGGACCATCTGCTTGGTTAAAAACTTCTGATGCTTCGCAAACACAATCCATTTGAAGTCCATGTACACACTGTGTCGTACACTACATTTACCAGTCAATCGCATAATATCCATACTTATTTTGGAAACGAACTAGATTTGTTAACATTATACTTTTGAATTAGGGAAAAATGCAACTTGAATCCCAATTTGCATCAGACGACCATCCCGTACTAGCCGTATACCGGGTGTTACATCAGCAGCTTCCGGTGAATACTATGCACGTTCATATTCAATCATCCCGTTACCTTTTGTCCACCGAGATACTTTTCTAATTTCTCCAGTTTCCATATCATTCACCCAATCCTATTGAAATTGAGCACGTTTTATTGTGTTAGTGGCAATACATACACTACTGGGTTTTCTTTTGCAGCAGACGTGAATCGTGCTGCCTACTGTAGAAGACGACAACGATGCCCCGCTCAGATGTGTACTTGGTGTCGGCCAAGCAGAATGACGGCCAGACGTACGACAACACAGGCTTCCAGTCGACAGAGATGAAGGAAAACTTCCAGTAAGTCACAGTTTTAGAGTGAATTACAATTGAGACTTCATCATAACATCACTTAGAAAAGACTTAGCATGTTGTTCATATAAAATCCGTGTGTTTTGTCTTTCATTTACATACCAATCCTTGGTTGAATTGACAACGTCATTTTCGGCTTCAATGCATATCTCAGTAAGGTTACACGCGTATTTCGTGTCACACATCTTTAGACTGAATTGATATGCAAATTCGATCAGGTAGCGATCCAGACACCGTTGGTACTCGGACATCGATAACACATACCAATAATTGATTGAATCAGGCTCACAAAAGGAAATACATGCAATACGAAACTCAGGTTAGTGTATCCAGTAATCTATGAGGCATCTTCGTTGACCAGATTATGCTCAGATATTAGGTTTGTGTTCAATACTTCGGGTTCAGTGGCACAATACAACAATAAGGCAACATATTCCATTTTGTAAATTTCAGTCTCAACTAGTTGTCTATGTAAGTAAAGGACTGCCATGAAAACTTGGCTATCCACATACCCGGGTTGTTAACCAACTAGTCAATCACGTACATGGTATATAAAACATTGCAATCTGTCTAAGCGCCTAGTTCTGTTAATTTTGTTAGGGTAAACGGATCATCTTTTTATATTAATGTGAGCACTTTAGGCTAATTAGTTGCTATTCGGTGCAGTGTTTGGACTTCTAAATCTTCGATTTTCGATCATATATCTCGGTAAAGTGTGCACATTGTAGAGGGTTTGGTAGAACTTGTTACTAACTTATTATGGAAACTGTGGACGATTTCAGAGAGAGCAATGGCAAGGACATAGAGGATAACAAGATGGCGGTCATGCCAGACAAACCTTACCGTGGTATGGGCAAAGAAGAACTTCTCTATTTCTCCTCTCAACCGTTCTGGCGCCGCCTCCGTATGATCTTTGTCTCCATTGTGCTGATTGGTTGGGTAGCTTTAGTCATCACTGTGGTGGCATTAGTCCTGGCGTATCCGCGATGCAGGGATCCGGGTGCAAGGACGTGGTGGCAGTCAGAGGCGATCTACAGGGTGTATGTCCCGAGCTTTAAGGACAGCGACGGTGACGGCATTGGTGATCTGCAAGGTAATGCATGAACGTTCAAACATGCCCGATTAATGTTACGGTGCTCTAACCACAGCTTGCACACGCAATCACGTATCTTCTTGCCATTTGGCTAAATACTGCCAAGAACATCCTTTACTTAAATAGTAATTACCGACGGAATTTTGTTATTGATAAAGTCACCTTTCCGTATATAGCTCATACATATGTGTTTAATATTAGTAGAAAGCGACTAGTTTGGAAACTGGACAGTATCTACTACGTGTATATGTTTTTTTGTTTCCTAATCGTGTTGATACGGGTACGTCTGTAACAGAAAGGATTATTTACCACAGGTGTCGAGTCAAAATTGGACTACATACAAGGTCTGGGGTTTGGTGTGGTCTCGTTGAGTCCATTTTACCAGGGAGACAGTACGGATACGAGCACTAGCCTGGCAGATTTCAAGGCCGGGGATGATATGTCCATCACCGACCATAAGGCCGTGGGAGAGAAGTTCGGCAATCTGACCTCTTTCCAACAACTACTAGATAGTGCACACGACAGAGGTAGGTGTCCGCTTCATTTACATATGATACGTTATGACCTAATTCGTGTTTTGTACGTACATGTATATATTTTTGTTATCAATAGAATGTGAAACACTTGGTTTGCACCCTTGTGTGTAAAGTTTAAAGTTATTATACCTTTACATCGGATAGACATGTACTTGTGTCTTTTCAATGGTAATATGTCAATGGTTCAAACTATTTACTGTTTAATATGTTTAACCTCACGTAAATAGGTGTTAACTGTTAAATATTAAACTTGACAACTTCTATTAAACGGTTGTGTTGTTGTCCCCAGGTATGCAAGTCGTGATTGACTTTGTCCCCAATCTAACCAGCAAGAAACATGTATGGTTTACAACAAGCAGCGCCAACACTACCAACGATTTGAAGAACTTCTATGTGTGGGCTGACGGCAATACAGCACCAAATAACTGGGTATGATATAAACACCTCCCACAATACACTGTTTACATTTGTTTCGTTTATAGTTGATAATATGACATCATTATGATGAAGACCATTGGTTTCTAGAACATGTATACGGTGGGGTTTGTTTTGTGTTTAAAACTAAAGTGACAACAACTTCAAAAGGCGGCTCTGTAGTAATGCAAATCGACTAAATCGAGCATGCAATGGTAGTCGTTGACTTTCCTTTTCAATATCTTACCATATACAAACACAGTTAGGTAGCATCCGCTATTAAGACCCCTTGACAATGAGACCGCTGTTAATACAACAAAAGTCCGTCCGAAACGACTAACTACTAGCTAGTTTAACATATATAGTCCTATTTTGCCAGTCCACGGGTGGTCTTTTTTTTAGAGTTTTAACTCATTGTGTGTCTTTGTTTTATAGCTGAACATGTACAATGGTTCTGCCTGGGAAGTTGACGCAAGCAGGAACCAGACTTACCTACAACAGTTCGGACCTAGTACGGCAGACCTGAACCTGAGAAGTAACCGTGTCCGAGAGGAACTGGAGGTGAGATGAACAGCAACACTAAGACCAATTCAAAGTTATTCAATGTCCATTTATAAAAGTTAATAGTACGTTAGTTTTCGCCAAGGTGAGAGAGGGATAGCTTTTTTTGCAGAAATGAAAGCAATTAAACAATACGACTTTCCTTTGATCCAGTGGTTTTAATGTTTTAGTACAATTTGGACAGTCTATTCATTATATTAGACACTCTCTAAAGTGTACCCAAACAACATAAACATGCTATTTACCTGTTCAAGTGTAATTTAGTTTAATTTGGTGTATTTTCAGAGTATCCTGACGTTTTGGTTAGACCTAGGAGTAGATGGTTTCCACGTTAGACATTCTGCGTACCTATATGAAGACTACGACTTGAGAGACGACCAATCTCTCTCTGGAAACAGCGCATCTGTAAGATATGGTGTTCACATTTCGCACCTACTTACACTATATCTTAACACAAACGACCACTTCATATTAACATCAGCATAACTTAACTCAAAGATAAAATATATCAAGGCGCAGCAGGCTCTGCAGTATTTACTGCTTGTGAGATATGCAGCGGTAGGGTTTAAGTGATAACCTATAAATACAGCGAACACTGCCGAACTACTTTTCTTCAAGCTTCGTTGTCACTCAATAATTGTTCTTATTTCTTTCCTTTTTAAAATAGTATTATGTTTTCTTTTCAGGTCTATTCCGACTTGGACCATGTTCATTCCAGCAGTCAACACGAGGTATACGGACTGATGGAACAATGGAGGATATTGTTAAGAGAACATAACAAAACAAACACTGACAAGTAAGTTTCTTTATAATGATGATTCATCGCTTTCTAATTATATTAGATGATTACTGGGTTGTTAGCTATTGCTCTTAGCAACGCATTATTAGTAATGGACTTATATGATTGCAATAAAGAGGAAACAGTATAAATTATCAAACTGTATTCAGCATAAGAGGTTAATCCCATTTAATATTAAACTCTGAATTCCTTTGCAAGTCACTCTCATTAAACTGGAACAACACTTATCATATCTAATGTCTCCATGAGCTATATGGATACGACTTTTATGGACACTATACCATGAAGGAATGTTTGCAAGGATAACTCGAAATGGACCATCGAAAAGAAAAAACAAAACAAAATGCCGACCAAAAGTTAAGATATATCCCGAGATATAAAGCAAACCTTGAACAAAGTTCTTTAGTTACCAACATTCCAGGCTAAACAGTTTAAAAAAGGTTAACTATAATTACAACATATTTATATCCTTGAACAGGCTTCTTATGGCAAACATAGATGGCGGGCTAGATGCGTCACGACTGTACGGTCACTGTGACATGTCAGGGGTACAGATGCCACTGAACAGAAAGTCCCTGGGTCTGACGCCACAAAGCAATGGTGCTTCCATCAGAGACTATGTAGCTGAGTGGATGGCAGAGACACCGAGTGGCAAGTGGGCTAATTGGGTGGTACGTATTGAGCATACATGACCTTTACCGCACACTCCTCCCTGTCGAATTCCTTTCCAGAACTAATTATATTCAAATAGCATTTCTTCTATGTACATCCTTTTAACGAACTACTGATCGAGCACCTCTTTCTTAAACACGTGTTTGTGATGAAAATATTCGGTGATGATAACGTACATCTCTTTCTAGACCTGCATTTGCCTCTTTCGTGTGGTAGATGCATTGTCCACTAACAAAGATGCCATTGGTGTTACTGTTAACTATTGTATATACCAATATGAGAATAACAACAAACCTCATAAACCAACAGCCACAATAATAACGTAACACTAAACATTTTTTCAGTTTAAATAAACATTCGTTGTCGCACTTAAATAATCATTTGCGTCTCTAATCCATGTAAACCGACCATGTCATACATTTAAGGTTGGCGATGAAGATTCCTCTCGTCTTTCTAACAGACTAAACAGCAGTTTTTCCTCAGCCTTTGCTGTCCTTACCTTCTTGTTGCCCGGCACGCCTGTTGTTTACTGTGGGGATGAACTGGGAGCCAATGATGTTGGTACCGCAGCCAATGCTTGGTCACGTGGTCAGCCAAGTCGCGCCATATTACCATGGCCTGCAGGAGACTTCTGCAACAACAACTGCACAGCATGGACATCTTTAAGTGGAAACCAAGTACGTACCGAATGCACGAGTATTATTCAACATAGAAGTTTTTTCAAGTTTTGACATGAGTTTTCTTATGCCTGGGTTTAAAATGTTACTGAAGAATGATGTTTTCGTGATTGATCTATTAAACTATATTTACATTTATTGCTGCGTGATTATTGCTCCCCAAATATTGTTGAAAGCAAAATACACAGCTATAAAAGCTATCTATCACACTAGAATTTGAAAAGCTGTGAAGTGTGGTTTTCGCAATAGCACGGTCACACAACTAGTCACAAAAACTACATTGTTCTTCAAAGTTGTCCTGTGGTTAGGGACAGTCCAACATCTAACACGTGTAATGTTCGATCACGGTTTAGTCTATGTTTCATAATGCATTTGTTTAATTCAGGATTTGTATCATAACGTTCAGAGTTCAAACTTATGTTTATTTTAGACCTCCACGAGTATGTCCAGCTTGTTGTCGGAAATAATGACATTGAGATCGGAGCAGTCCTTCAAAGTGGGAGATTTTGCATATTCAGTGAGGGACAACAACGTGTTTTCTTTTGTCAGAGAATTCGATGGTGAGACGGGGTAAGTAAAGATGTTGACTACATATCATAGTAACGAAACAATTTAAGTGGAGGCTCAGTAGGCCACCCTGTTAACAAAAGATCGTATTAGTTCGTTGAATCAGACATGAATGCTTGTACTATTAGTATATCAGATGATCACGTGACGTTTGAAGTTATATGAAGACTAAGTGTACTGATGCTCGTTATATTATAATATATAAGTCACATATCCATAAACACACTGCTTAATACTAATGGTACATACTTTACCTCTCAATGCACTCTAATGGGAATACTTACACAAATGATATGGCTATAGTGAATGTCAAATTATAAACTGTAGCAGATTTCATAAAACTGGTGACCCTTTTTATTCAAAAGAATTTATCATACCTATTCCATCTGTCAGATATGAAATTCTGGTCTATCCAAGAGTGTGTTAATGAGAGTTTTGACTGATCCATGTTTTCTCTCGCTCATAGATACCTGGTTGCCATTAACTTTGGGGACGACTCCACCATTACCAACTTTGTGGGCTCCCATGCCACTATCCCCGGGGAGGCAGTTGTAACCCTGGTACACGGAGCTCCTTATGCCGTTGAAGATGAAATAGATCCTAGTTCTCTAGAGATTGGAGCTCACGGCGCTGTTGTTGTATCATGGGATTATGTGGCCAAAGAACTCTAGAACAATAAAACCCAGAATACATCAAAATCAAAATGGAGAAAGTATTTTTGATTGTTTTTAATAATTTATCAAGTCATCACTCTTGCAGAACATTTGATAATTCTTACTAAATATAATTTGTTGAAATCATTAAAGAATAGAAAAACAAATTAAATGTACATGTATACGTTATTATTGTTGATTCAGAATTTAATCATGAACATAAACAAATAAAGATTTACATTGTCTCAGAAAAATGAATACATCTTGTAAACACCTGTTGCGTTATTTTCTCAGTTTCTCGTATCATAAAACCCCATACTACTTCGAATATGCAAGTACCAATATTTCCCTAAGGCAGAGTGAAATGTACAAAAACACCGTACGATGTTCCACGCCGGAGTAACGAGTGTGAGACTATAGGTGTCCACTTCATTTTGTTTTGTTTCTAACTATAGCGTAACGTAAGTCAAAGCCATGTTCCTGATTTTGTACATGTATATCATCTAAACTCTTTGCATCTTATCCGTATACATGTATAGTAAATGCAGTAGACCTTAGGACTCTCGGTCGTACTCTCTTCCAACTGATTTAACCAAACACCGTGTATTTTTGTCTTATTCATTAACTTTGGCAACAAGCATGCTGGAATGTGCGAGTAAAACAGCAACTTGGTATTCAGACCCTCACTTATTAACCAATTCACATGATAAAACAGTATCATCCCCGACTTAGTTATTCTTCATCATCACCATCGTTGTCTTCGTTTCATTTTCATACACAGGCTGCTGGTCTCGTCCACATTTGATTTAACGTTACATTTAACGTTTGATGACATTTTTTTTGTAATTCCTATATAATTAAACACTGATTGTTGCTAGTTTCCAATCATTTACTTAATCATTGTATAATAGTGTGAGCCCATTGTTCCATGCAAATCATTTCTAATCATTGTGTGTATATATATACTTAAATCCCATACTTAATTAGAGGGTTTGAGACTACCCTGAGACATATATATAACAAGTATAACATTATGTGTACGTTAGCCGCCGACAGATACTTCGGGGCACGTTACAATAATATCAAAAGTGAGAAAAATGAATTGTTACAATCGTTAGATACCATCTACCTACGTCAGACACTGGCGTAGCTACGTATAGGCCTTTGTGGGCCTGGGCCTACAACTTTTTCTAGAAAGTCAAGAAGATAAAGTACCCCAAAAATGCAATATACAAATTGAAGGCCAAGGGCGTGATGGATGAGCACTCACAAGTCTTGACATAAACGTTCCAAATCGTTTCAAATACCGTCAGAATGCACCATTTTCCGACGTTGTTACCGTCAGAATTCATGCTTAAAGACGTGTTCGGCAGTTTTCTTGGCGCATCCTATTGCGCAGGTGTTCC
>ENA-OREC01000177-OREC01000177.1-marine-metagenome-genome-assembly--contig:-NODE-177-length-19421-cov-13.610422_pt1 | contig 19421 bp, 5 predicted proteins | sample MGYA00248626_ERZ508543 | MGnify/ENA primary metagenome ERZ508543 (study PRJEB26211, sample SAMN05518279) | marine metagenome | isolation source: Puget Sound, Washington, USA | host: Bankia setacea...
TCTGATCGTGACTGGAGTTCAGACGTGTGCTCTTCCGATCTGTGTAGCAAGTTTCATTTAGATGACTTCAAAACTGTGAAAGAGGTTGGAGACAAACACTTTTACCACTGAAACAAACATCATCAATCTGATAAGATGACTCCAGTCACATAATACTCTTCATAGTTTCATGGCCTTCAATTATTTGAATACACAGGCACTAATTTCAGACTCCTCAATACATGTCCTGCTGTGACTTAAAGATGGACTTTCGCTCAAAATAAAAATAAATACATATTCATCTGCACTTCATAGTCGCACAGTACTTATGCACCCTTATGGAAGATATAGACAACTGAACTCGGTCCAATATCCTAATAATCATATTATACTTAAATAGTCAAAGATAATATTTAACAGGTTAGTCTTAAAAGATTTTAGTACTTGCCGGCAATTCGAAAGTAGGTAAACCAAGGTTGTGTTGTTTTTTCTTTAAAACTCAACACAGATTCCTTCATCAGAAGCATTTATCAAAATATAAGAATGCTAATTCCTTAAAATATTTGTTTATGAAATTTATTAATTGGGAACGAAAGGGCAACTTTGATGTTGTTCATAAAAAGCATTATACAGTATTTACTTCTCCTTGTAATATATTTCATGGTAATTTAACAGTAAGGAGACCAACACAGTAACACCATAATCATGTTTTTTTTCAAATTTAATAACAAAGTATTGCAAACAATTATAAATTTAGCATCTATACTATATCTAGCCCAAAGAGCATTCAACTGGTACATGTATATCTAAAAATAGAAAACTGTTGCTCACCCTCTTCTTGGACAAACAAGTCACATAAAAAATACGATATTCCTGTCCTGTAGTCCAACATTTATTAGGTATGTACACTTTTTAACTATTTTATATCAAAGGGAGTGTACATGAGTGGGTGATGTATCCCTTTAAACATATTACATACAGGTAACATAAAGTATTTGTTGTGTGCGAGTCATATCCTGGTTAGTAAAATAAAGATGTGGTTCACCTGCAGTTACATCTACACACCTACAACTTAATGCATGCTGTGTGGTCACATGACATAAATATATATATATATATATCAAGAATAGATTGGATTGGATATATGTTCAGGGAATGACTTATGATACATAGAATATATTTCCTGCATCAATACTATATAGACCCTGTAGTGCAACCAGTACATCATGATATATAAGTAGCAACCCCGGCTTATCTCCCATAATCCAATAATTTACCTTGAAAAATGCCAAAAACTGTGTAGAATATCTCTTGTCAAATATTTATTTCTTATTATATGTTTAAAAAGTTAATATTTCTTTAAAGGTAATATAATTATCTACACATTGTATGTTTTTATTTGTTGTATTATAAACAGTTAATATACATCCTACATGTCCATCTTGCCCGGACAATCGCGGGGGACAGCAAGCAAACTGTCACGGTGATCGATCGCTAAGCCCTCCGCTAGACAGACAGCTGGGGTTGCAGTGATCCGCGGCGGCAGATTATCGTATGGTTGCATATATATATATAAGTCACACATAATGTTAGTCTCAATATCAAGGTGTGTCTTCTACATGATACTGAAATATAAAACCCTATATTACAAGTCTAAAATGTCTTTAAACTGAGAGAAATACCTCACCAACAACGGCAATATGTCCTATCTTTTTTATTATGTAATGGCGAAATTATTACCAAGGGAAGTAACTGCGTATGTAATGTGTTGCAGTTTATAAAATAAGTTGTAAAAATAGTGTTTAATAATTAGTTTGATTATTGATAAATATTTGAGTACAAAACATATTGAGAATCACGGACCCGTCAAGTTGTTTACATACATGTACATAATGGCGTTCACGGTGAACTGTACATTGGAATTGACAGTCGTTTGATTGATTTGACACTTTGTTGCATTATTTGTTTTCAAATAAAAAAGATTAGGGTTTTGGTTGCCAAACCAGAACTACTAATATCTTGTCACCCGAACGAGCGGCAGTACACCGTGTGTTCCCCCGCGGACCACCGAGACAGCATTCACTGGCTTGAGAATCGCACAAATGAGCGGACAATTTAGCTGGTCGCGGCAATGAAAAATCGCGTGGTAGGGGAACTTTGAAAAATCCATGCTGTGTGGACTGTACACAATGCAAACTGTGAAAATCCCTGTGTATTTCCTGGCCAAGTTTGACACCAGTTAATCTTCACTTGTGTGGTGTCAATAGGTCACTCAATAAGTAAGGCTTACGTAATCGATGATCATGTGTAATTAAAAGATGTTTCGTGTTTCTCTCTATTTGAAGGCATTTTTAAACTTGGGACAATTCCAATAGCATGTATTACACTTAGAGAAAAAAATTGGAAGAAAAAAGTGCGTCTTATACACAGGCGTATACGGTAAGTGCTTTAATACATATTATGTAATATGCTTAGTAAGTTAGTAATTAAGTTTAAAATTGAATTCCTTTTATGTTAACTTTGTTTCAAATGTCAGAATTATGAATAGACAATTTTAAAGTTTTAGAAGGTTGTTTTGGCAATATTTTTTGTTAAGAATAATTAATATCTTTTGAGACGATCTTAATATCACCTGCCTGTCTGAGAACACTTTCACCCCTGGAGACAGGCGCCCAATATCAAATGCAACTTTCAAGCAATCTATAACTTGCAAGGGGAATAGGGAAGTCATTTAACATGTTTATAAAAACAATTGTTTGACCTTTAACAGAGCGTTTGCCTCATTCAATAATGCAATGGCCTTCTCAGTAACAGCACAGGCCTAAAAAATCCACTCACCTGGTCGTATTTACAAGTAAGATCTAAAGTCGGGCAAGACAATTTTTCTTCATGCTCGTCTGACCGGACAAGTGAAATGTCTCAATAAATAATTAACTATTCTGAACCAAAGAAACCTTCAAACACTTGCCTTCCGATTTTGCACTGATCTGAGTAGTGTTTAGATAAGGGAGATACACCGAAATTAATATTACATTCAACCGTTTCAGTAATCAAACAATTAACAGAGTCTGGTGGTCAGTGTCTATGTAATTTCTGGCTCCCTTGCTGTGCCTAAATGACCTGTGGCAGACATCATTCATTTAACTGATACAGCATTCACAATGTTGAGAGGTTTTCTAGTAGTAAAATGGTTCAGTGTGATAGGGACTGCATACAATATAACAAGTCCATTGTACTCGACATACCTAAGCAGGGAAGTGGGGAGTAAAGTCGTTAACCCTTCACTACAAATAAAACATTAACACTTCCAAAGATAACATGGAAATCGATCGACTTTGACACCTATTTTTTCATGAGCACAGTATATTTTCATTTTACAAACATCAAGTGACGTCACTGATTTGACAGGGGTGTTTTACCAGACGAAATTTCAACATATTTTGAATGGTAATTTTGTGTCAAATAAGGGGAATTTCTGGGCATAGGTCAAGTATGACAAAATCTATATGTGTGTGGTATTTATTTTTTCTACCTTAAGTATGTCCATTTTTGAAAAGTTTATGCTGGATGATATATTGGTGACTTTGTAAACAAAACATCACATGATTAAGGCGGAGCGTGCACAAACAAAAAGCGGAAACGGTGCAATCGGATATCATCGGATATTACTATCATTATTACCCTAGGTCGAAATTACCTCTCTGCAGGCTATATAAGTATTTTATTTATTCATATGTTGGATTTCTTTTGACAAAGCATGCATGTGACGAAAGCTTATGTAATATTGTTCCTTGCATCGGCGAAAACTGGTGACACTGGGATATGACAACAAGAAGGGGAAAATAGACATCTCGAAATAAATTGTAACGAAAATAGATCATTCAGTGTTGAAACAAACTTATTTATTGTGAATACAGATCGAGTCCTAGTAAACGAGAAAAGGGTTTAGTGTAAGAAAAGTTTAAAAAGTGTGACAGTGGAAAACAATGGAACAACATAAGTATTCATGACATGACTTGGTTATAAAATGGGGATGGATATATCCATATCACACTATTTTCAGCTGTGCGGTGACATTGAGCAAAATCCAAATATTCCATGACTGTCCTGCCAGCAATCGTGACGTAACACTAACACAAGATTAGACTACATAAGAAGCACCTTACCTTCGTGTGATAAAATGTGTTAATGACTTGCTGGAATGAAATAGGCCAGAGATCTTGACAAAATTCATCAAAGTCTGATCTGTGTCGCTCAGCCGTTTGTTTGTGAGTGTGGTAACCTAAAGAAATAAACTGAAGGAAAGAAGTAAAACTAACAGAAAGAACCACAATCTCCAATCTCCTACGCAGTGACCTCTGCCAACGTCTCACGGTTTTACACGATACTTGTTAAATGCACTTAAGCTCTAGTTTTAGCTTTTTGTATATATCTTTAGTTGTGACATAAGATATAATATTAGTGTTTGAGGTGAAAATACTGTTTGAAATTGGCAATATTGGTGTGTACCTATTCTAAGTAAATTGGTCTATGTAATCTTCCGATAGAATAAAACATTTATCAAAATTGTTAAGGATTATGACAAGAGCATCGTGTTTAGGGACTGTCAAATGCATTGTTTCTAATATTTATTTAAAAAAGAAAAGAGATCCTTTTGATTTTATTCCGTCAATTTGTTGAACTTCCTGCCAAAACTCAACAGTTATAATGGACTACCTTTGAGTTGTCGTTCTTTGCTAATCTCTCAATCTTTTTATACATGTCAGGGGTGATCACTGGGTTTGAGATTGAAAGAATAGGTCAAACGAAACGGCAATATCCCATAAACAGTTGAGTTGACGTAGCCTGGATTACCTGCCCTTGCCAGTACATTAAACTCTTATGTGCAGAGTACGCTGGGAACCAGACTAGAGTTGACGTTCCTTGAAGTCTCTCTCGATCTATTCAACTTGTCAGGGGAGATAACTGCGTTGGAGATTACGCGCGGCGTTAAATGAATGTGCGAAATGACATTAATTCACGGTAATGTGCGAAATGTAATTTATAAAAATTAAATAACAGGTTGTTGCTTATTCAAAATTAAGTTTACTTTTAAGAATGTCTAAGAATTAACACAGCTATTTGCCAAATTTATTATAATTTAGTAATGCCACAGATCATGGTAATACAAGCTTTAGAGCAATTTAATCATTTTCAAATTCAGTCACACTAGCAAATGTATTTTTTTTTATTTGAAATGTAATTTTGTAAGCCCAATAACCCATTTCATTAAGTCAAATGATACTTGTATGTGTATTGTTACATAAGAACATACAATTTACCAGTAATATTGATTATAGGTGCGTTGTCTTTTGTCTACCTAGATTTCACTTCACTTTTTCCTTCAAATCTCATCAGCAAACATTCACCAACAAACACATGTAACTTTGAAGTATTTATTATTTTCTTTTGAGCAACACTTTCTGTTTTCAAAAACACAGTAACATACATGATAAAAAGGTAAGAAATCACATTTTTATGACAGAAATGATAAGATAAAAAATATGACATGTATTCTTACAAAAAACATTAAATCCCAACAAATAATGCTACTATATGAACTGATATTAAAATAGAAGTATACAAGAACAACATATTCGAGGGTTGAATGCAAAACGCTTCTATCTGCTTCTTTATTTAATAGCACTTATAACTCTATCGCTTCCACCCTTCAGTTACTTCTATATAATAATAAATACAGTTTTGTTTGTACTTTATATTATTAATAAAAAGGTTATTTCCCTTAACTATAATTTAACCTCCAATTCTAACTGACTTGGTTTTCTTTTTAATTATCTTCACCCAGCTGATCAGTTTTTTATATTTATACCTAATTGACATGCCGTTTTTAGATGGAAAGATGCCGAAGGGATGCATATAGTAGGTTATTATCGTTATAAACAACTCCCACTGTTCCTTCTACCATGGTTTACACCACAACAAGACATTTATGGACCAAAATCATATGTCATAAAAAGGGCCTCTTAAATGTGAACGAAATAACATTAGGTATAAAAATGTTTTTACCAATATCTTATTTTTTTCTAAATGGTATAAAGACGACAGCATACATGTTACCATGACTAGGACAGTCTTTAATAATCTGTTCAAAACTACCAAGTTTAACATGCTAAGTATAATAAAAGATAGATGGTGCATCAGAAATCAATAAAATATTGGTATTGATAAAAGAAACAGTAATAAAAACATTGAATAGAAAAGCATTTAGCAGAGATTATCTAAAATCCTTTAAGTGGATTATGACAGTGTATGACGCAATTGTAAAACATCGAGTATCATGATAACCACTATTTTTACATGACTGTAAAAAACAAACTCTCTCTGCTGAATTACTATCAATGAACCAAAAAGCAAAACATATACATGGACAATAAAACTGCAGAAAAGAAATGTAAGTCATAAACACAAGCATCATCACATACTCCTACTTGAATGAGGAGGTTTAACACAGTTTCAAAGTATCTTTTTTGTACATAATTATCAGTGATCAGTTGACCAACATGGATTCCTGGAAAACTGAACCAGTACTAAGCAGTTTTTAGCAAGTACCGCTGTGTTTTAAACCAAAATCTCAAGGGTACTGTTTTACTAAAGAATTTACACAAAACTTATACATACACACACATTAAAGGTTTTAATAAAAGCAAAAGCTAAATCCATTGATCAAATCCAACAGGGTGCCGTTTCATTAAGAGTCCCAGCCTCAAGGGCCCAATTTCATAATCAAGGATTTACCCTCAGTGTTAATCCTTAAACTTGCTGACCAAATTTTTAATGACTCACTGTGTTGTTCAAACAAATACAACTGATGTTTATGTAGATTTGTAATTAAACTATATATTCTGCCTTAAACATTCCTGATAAAATTGTTTGAAATATGTATAATTTTGCATGAAATATATTGGATTAAAGTCGGATTAAAGTATTATGAAATTGGGCCCAGGACTGATATCTCACCTTGGTATGATAACTGACCAATCATAGAGTAGTAATACTAGATCTTTATGTTTCAGATATGTACGAAACACCCCACAGAACGTTATGTTTCAGATAACGAAACATCCCACAGAACGTTATGTTTCAGATAACGAAACATCCCACAGAACGTTATGTTTCAGATATGTACGAAACACCCTACAGAACATTATGTTTCAGATAACGAAACACCCCATAGAACGTTATGTTTCAGATATGTTGTTCTTATTGTATTACAAAACTTTTTGGACATCATCAGCTGTTTAGAAAGTTTTAGGATTCAAAAATTATTGAGTAATAACACTCTGTTTTGTGAAGTTGCTAAGTTATAAAACGGTACTCATATCAATTTTAACAAGCTATTTGGACAACCCATTCAAAGAACAGTGTTCATGTTAAAGGTTAAAATGTTATACAGTAGAGAATATCTAGCACAGAGATAAATCAAAAACTTAAAAAACTAAATAAAACAAAATGAAATAGTTCTCAAGATATGACTAGCAAGGCAACTTAAAACAAAAAAAGCACTTCTAGTTTAAACTCAAATCTTTAAAAGATGTGAATTATCTAAAATAAAGTTATTTTGTGTTTGATTTGAAATAAAACCTAAAACATTGGTGTATACTATTTACAGTGTGTACCTGTTTTCGTAAAACAATACCTATGATATAATACTATACACTGGTAATACATGTAATTACAAAGTGTATCAATATAACATATACAAGTTATCAGATGATGTTGATTGTTTCCAGTGAAAGTATTGGTTATCAAACGTTTGTTTGATGCTTTTTTTACGTTTTTTTTGCATTCTCTTAAACTTGTTTGGTAAAAATGTATATGAAACAACAACTGACCCTATATGTACATTCACTGATGTTTTACAAGACAAAAATAATCTTTAAAAAATAATCTCTTAACAAAATACAGTAATAGTTCAATGTAGTATTTACACTTTTAACAAACAACATGATTCATTAACAACACATTTCATGAACAGCCATTCCACTTGTTCAACATGATTCACATTCTAAGTTTCTCTAACAACACATAACAGTTTTTCATCTTCTTTAGCTCTTCTTTGTGGATACATACTGAAGTTTTTCTTTTTCTTTTCTTGGCTTTTTTATCACTTTCTGCTGTGCTATATCTGCTTCTAGATCCTGAGGAAGCATTAGCCAGTTTATAATCACTATTCTTAAATGGCTGTGAAACACTTTTGCTTAGCTCTCTTTTAAACTTCAATATAAGACCACTTTTCCCATTGTTAGGTCCAGAATCATTTCCCAAAGCTACAGCAGGTCTACCTTTCCCATTGTTAGGTCCAGAATCATTTCCCAAAGCTACAGCAGGTCTAACTTTCCCATTGTTAGGTCCAGAATCATTTCCCATAGCTACAGCATGTCTACCTTTCCCATTGTTAGGTCCAGAATCATTTCCCATAGCTACAGCAGGTGTACCTTTCCCATTGTTAGGTCCAGAATCATTTCCCTTAGCTACAGCAGGTCTACCTTGTTTGACATTCTTGACATTAATGTTTACACTATCCAGACTGATGATGGACTCAGATTCACTAGTTGAAGTGTCAGATATTGGTATTCTTCTCAATATCATTTTAATCCTACGATGTGTTCTGTTTGTCTTAGTTTCTGTATGTCCACTTTTGTTGGTTTCCTTTTCCTCACATTTATCTGTAAACTTTCGCCCAGTTTTGTCAATTTCTTCTTTGCCACATTTGTCAGTTTTATCAGACGTTCTACTAGAGTGGGCTTTAGATTGAGATTTCTTAGTCATTATCTGTCGTCTACTATTGCCACTTTTTGTTTTTCTATTGGCACAATCTATCCCTGATTCTCTACTATCCTTGCAAATTTCTATTGTTTTATGATCCTCAGCTTCTTTATTTTTTTCATCAAACACAGCTTTCTCCATTTCATCGTCATTTTCAGATGTTGTTTGCCTCCTGCTCTTACTAGTCTCTACACTGTCTCTATATTTCAAATGTTTCAACTTCTTTCTTTCACTTGCGTCACTATCACCAGACTCCAATTTTCTCTTCAGTTTATTGCCTTGAACATCTGAGCTTTCATTCGTTACAGAAGAGTTAGGAGAAAATACTGTACTGCTATTATCATCAAACAAGTCATCATTTCCAACGTTTGCTACTACATTCACATTGCTTCTATTCAATTTATCACTTAATTCGAAGTTGTCACCACAGTCAGTTTTACACTTGTTTAGATTTTCTAACTTTTCAAGACCATCAGCATCAAACTCAGACAATTCATCAAGAGAGAAAGAGCTATCACTGTCATCTTCTAGTAGATTCAGCTTTACATGTTCTTGCATACTACTCTTTCCATTTAGTTCATCTGCAGCCTTCTCGAATGGAGTAGTCAAAACATGATTCTCTACAAAATGTTTACTTTCTGAATTCTCTTCCACAGACAACTCAACAGCAGGTTTATTAATGTCTACATATTCATCTGGATTAGGACTCTTTGCTAGTTGTTCATTTGCAAACAGCTCTACTAAAGATTCTTCAAAGTCTGTGGATTCAGCAGGGATAAAACTTTCAGCTGATTTTGTGGAATCCTTTCTTAATCTTCCCTTAATAACTTTATCCACTACCCTGTCAGACTCACTTTCACGGAACTCTTCAACCATTTCTGTCACTTGTCCATGTTTATCTTTGACTACAGTTCTCTCTATATTTGCTTCATTCTGATCACACTTTTGAAAGACATGCTTACTCCCTTTCTCCAAATTGGCATCATTAAGTGTACATTCATTCAGAACATTGCCAATACCTGTAGATTTATTCCTCTCATCTGAAACCTCAATGTTGCCTTTAAGCTTTACATTATTTTTATTTATCTCTTGCTTGTTTGCATTCACCTCTTGTCTTAAAGCGAGCATGTTTTCTCTAACCTTGCTACTTAAAGCTTGCTCAATTTCATTCACTTCTTGTCTAACCCTATGCTGTGTAATAGTTGGCATTTTTTCTCTCAGTTCACAATGCAGCATTCTCTTATTATTCCTGACCACAGCTTGCTTGTTTTCTTTTCCATGTTCACTATTTAGTGTCAGTTTTGCCTTATTTAGTGTTTCTGTTTCGAGGCCTCCTGGAAGGATATCTAACTTTAGTTGAAGGAACTGCTCTATAGCCAAGATGAAGTTGGCACGTCTCCTGGGTAACTCTGTGGTATCAGAGGAAAAAAGTCCTGAAATCAAAAAAGAAATACATACATGTACAATAACACCTTAGAAATCCTTAACACTGAAGCATGCAAACCATATCTGGAAATTTAAGGCCGATGGAGTTTTGTGGAAGATGTGTAGTTTTTCATCTTATCTAAATTAACCAAAACCAGTTCTCAACCATCTGTTGCTGCGGATAATAACAATAACAATAAGCACAGCTAATGAGTGTATCTAGGGCTTTGTCTGCCTATATAACTATAGCCAATAGCTGGTGGCTTTCTTTTAAATCATGCTGTTTTCCTCTAATTTGGAACATACATGCACATTTGTTTCCACTTTTCTTGTTTTTCTCTTAACTTACCAAAAAGGATCTTTAAAATCCACAACTTGTGACAACAGCCCTTATATATAAACCTTCAAAATTTAAGGTATGTTACAAAATTACTTGACAGCATTCTACATGTAGATGTCTCATACAATCACTAATTAGAACTATGAGTCAATTAAATCATAAAACTAAAATCTCTTCCAACAAGTGCTATTAATCATCTCTGTTGAAATAGTTTGAAACAGGGTTTTCCTCCTTCGTGAACATAGTATGTATGTTGTATACTGCAACTGTGTCAAGTTTAATCAGATTTGTTAATGAGTAAAGTTGTGTTTACAAGACATATGGACACACAGGGGATTCCTATGTAGTATACACAATGTATAACCCCCCCCCCCCCCCCCCCCCCCCAATAAAAAAAAGAGAAGATAGTGTGTAAGTAATAAAGTAATGAATACCCCAGGAGGTTCCTATAATACCTGGAAAAGCTTGTTTGGCCCCTTCTTTCAGCCTCTTTACTCTAAACCGGATATTACCATTCTCATCCAAGTACTTCGTTAACACAACATACTTCTGAATCAGCTGCTCAACCTTCTGTAATAATCATAAAACACACACATTCTTATAGTTACAACTTACATCTTATGATACAGTCCTACTATTTTGATGAGTGGTTTTAGATGTAGAATGAGTGGATAAATAAAATTCATAATACATTTTCTGATTTTATCATACCCGGTTGCAGTCTATGCGAAAGACCTTAGGCCATGACTGGTAAAGTGTGTTGATCTAGTAAAAACAGTTGAATTTTCACAAAAGGTAAAGCACATTATAACAAATTTGAACTAGTAAAAGTTCAATGCTTTTCACCATCTCTGCAGTTATGATAAAGACTACTAGATATTTTGCAATATTTCATGCCCTGGATAGTTTAAAGCTGTACCTCAAGCTCAAACTATCAACTTTGTACACAAATGTGCAATATGCTGTACCCATAAAGCTTGTTTTACTTGAAAAAATAAACAATGTAGGGAACTTAAAGGTTGTGATTCTAATTATGAGGTAAATATGTCAAATTTTAAAAGTTGCAACAAATGAAATAACTACTTTGCATTAAACAATAATTATGTGCTAGGATAGCACTTGAAAACTATAATAACAATGACCAACAATTTATTACAAGTATATGATTTTCGATGACAGTTTCTATCTTAGTCCACGCACCCAAGATAGACTTACAGTAAATGCGATTTCATGTTTCTAAATTCCAGTATGTAGCTAGAACAATTCATTTTGATGTGAATACCTTGTTTTAACACTTGTGTAACATAATAGACCTTTATTTCTATATCAAATAATGTATTCAATTTAACCCACATGAACATTTAAAATATACGTAGTCATTACAAAGTCAATACAGTGTATATATCAAATTATAAGGCTAAACATTATGAGAAAACCATGTCTGTTTAATTTTTTGTCATTGTTATTATAGTTTTCAAGTGCTATCCTAGTACATATTGTTTAATGCAAGGTACATATAGTTGTTTTAAAATAAATTTGAGAAATCTTTACTTCATAATTAGAATCACAAATCATATATATGCCTATGGAAATTATCAAAGGGTAAACAGTTTCCCAAACTTGCATTAACTTACTTTCTGCCTAACCTCTAGCAGTGCATCAGAGCTCTGAGTCACACCAGTCATGTTCATTGCTTCTTGAAGCTGTGGCTCCCCAACACATGTACCAATTGTTGTATCTTTATTTTTGCTGTTCTTTGTTTTGTCAGTTGTATTTTCGTTGTTTTTGTTCTTTGTTTTGTCCTTTAACAGTTTGTATGGGTTGGTCTTTTTAACAGGACTTGTTTGAATACACTTATCTAAATTAACTCTTTCTCTCATACAACTGTCAATTTGTACTGAGCCTTCTGGTAGACTGTTTAACCTTTCAATGGAAATCTGTGTTTCACTGCTTACAAAACTCTGTACATGTAATTTACTACTTACTATCTGCTCACTTTCAATGTCCATGGTTCTTTCTACAGATGTTTCAGAATTGTTAATCACTTTGACGGCTTGATATTTGTACTGATAATTTTGAGCTGCTTCCTGTAAACAAATCTCACCTGTCTTGTCTTGTATACATCTATTCTGATTGCATGAAATACCTCTTCTTACATCTTTATACATTTGACCATCTTTTCCAAATTTCAGACAGTCGGAATGAGCTTTTTCACTAGGTGTTACAACAATATGAAATTGATCTTCCAACTGTTCTTTAAAACTCTCCACTTCATCAGCACTTATATCAATTTCTGAAATCTCTATGATGCAGCCATGGTCTCTGTTAGGGTTGGGCTTGTCCAAAGATGTAGCTATATCTGTAACTTTAGATGTTTCATTATGCCGTTTATTTTCATTATTCAAAGTGTGTCCACAAATCTCATCGCTAATTCTGACTGCTGCTTCTTTGTTACATTCTTGTTCATATATGAAGTCTAGACTTTCAGTAGACCTTGTATTGTCGTCTCTTTCTATTACATCATCATGTGTTTCACAGTCGGTGTCATGGCTTTCAAGATTAGTTATCTGAGTGTCTGCGTTTTCCTTGGCATTGTCATCATTAATTACTATCTTTTCGTCTTCCTTTTCACTGAGCATACCTGGAAACTGAGCAACATTTCCCATCTGAACTCTAATCTCAGACATGTTATGCTTCAAGCTGTTACCTTCAAACTGTTCTGTTGTAGTTGTATTTGCAGCAGCCAGTTTTATATGGCTCTGATTAGTCTCTTCTCTATCACTGAACACACCAGTATCATTATCAGTATCTGCACTAACAGTTTCACTACCAGAAAAGATCTCACTATCAGCACTTATGGTCTCACTGTCTGAAAATATGTTGTTTCTTGCAGTATCAATTAGTGTTGAAGTAGAACATGAAATACCTGCTGGATCTTTAGTCCTACAACATAGAACACTAAAATGCTGTTCCATACTATTTTTATCTAAAGACAGTTCTAAATGTTTCGACTTTACCCCATCTTTAACTCCATGCTGAGTCTGTGGTTCATGCTGCGTCGAGAGTTTCATTTTACCTTCAAAAGCTTCATTTGTTTGTTTGGATCCATTATCTAGATTTGTCACAACAACTTGCCTTGAGGTGTCAGATGAATGTACAGAGATTTCAGAATTTGTTGCAGTCTGACTAACGTGTCTCACAATTGGAGTCCCAGCTACATACTGTTCAACATTCCCCGTCCCACCTGTATCTTTAAACAATACTCCCTCTTCATGACTTAATGGATCTTCATCTAGGATTGGCAGATCAGGCACACATTTTGGCAGGAGTGTTGTTATATTTGGTAACCTACTAGCAGCGCTGTCAGTACTTTGATTTATTTGTACATCTGATTGCTGACTGGCTAAAAAAGTTGACTGATGCACATATGACCTTTTAAAGTTTCCATCAACAGTTTCATGGTAGATTGCTCCTGAGTTTATAGTAGCAAGCCTTGTTCCAGTGTATTCAATTCCACCGGCAATACTTTCTACAGCATCCAAACACTCTTCCCTTATTTTGATATCTTTACCTTTCTGTTCAGTAGATTCTGCATTCAGCCAGTCATTCGCATTCTTCATTTTACAAAGTGTTCCATCAATCTTATAAACCTCCCTTAATTTCACCATTTTCCTGAATTTACTTATATCCTTAACTATGAACTCACCATTTTCCACAAATACAAGCTTTCTCTGATCTTCTAACACATTTGCTTTTTTATTTCCAACCACGTTGCTACCACCTTTTCCCTCCGATTCTTGTTTTATCTTACTTTCCCCTAACTTCTTGTTCTCTAACTTTACTTTCACCAGATTCTTCAGCTCAAATTCCTCACCTAGCCTTTCCTTCTGTTCATTTTCACTGTCATTCACATATTCCAGGGCAGGGACTGACACTGTTCCTAGATAACGACAATACACATAATCTCCACTAGCTAATATCTGCTTGTAGTCATACTTTCCGCCAAGTGTACTTTTATGATTCTTTGATAGGTGAATCACACATCTGACATCTGATACATCCACCCAGTCTGACCCAGTAAAAGGTAGGTCATTCTCTTCCATGAGCATCTCTACAACGTCTACCGGGGCTTTGACAAGCTTTGCATCAAAAGCTTGTAACTTTTTAACCAACGGCTTCATATTCACGATCTCTTTCCACACCAATTCTGACACATTCAAGAACTGTTTTCCATTCACTTCAAATGCATTCAGGGTTAAATCAGCTAATTTAATCTCACCAACTGTAGCTATGAAGTTTTTCATCTCATTATCTGTACCAGCATCAGCCTTACAGTTTATCTCCACATAACGTTCTTTTAAACACGTAACTTTCCTGACAGACAGTTTACACATAGAACATCTTACATTTGACCTGCCTAGAACCTTTGAACACACTTTCCCACTACCCAGCATCTGTACAATAGCACTGTTTACTCCTAACTTCATATCATTGCAAACTTCTCGAACTACTTCCAAATCTACCAAGAACCTGCATTCTGGTATATCCCTGTACCTGTACCTCTGTTTTAACAGCTCTAATTCATCTTCAGTCAACCCGTATAGCTGAAACTTGTAATTCCCGCTGTTCAGTTTATTCAGAAACTTGTCCCCTAACGCACAGCCAAGCACTTTCAGCACAGAAGCTAGCGGGATGAACCATTGTCCAGTTTTCTTGAAGGCACAGAAAGTCAGATTCCCAATTCTTAGGGTATGGGCTTCAGGGATTTGCGTAATCCATCCATTCTTGTTATATGTTTGCTCCATTGGAACCCAAACACAATTTGATGCTGGGCACTTGCAATATGACACTTTGTAAGTAACACTACCATCCAAAGAAGATTTGTTCACATAACTAAGGCAGTTTGGGGGGTATACTTGTTTATGTGGCTGGTAGCTGTTTGATTGTTCATTGGCACTATAGATATCACATAGCAAAGCTGCACTGAGGAGTAAGTCTGTATTATCACTATTTGAAGATGCTTGCAGTTGTCCTCTCGTCTGATCGCTGGCTGTGGATTGTGACAGGAGTGTTTCTATCGACGGGATAGTGGAGTCCTTGAAGGACTGATCTGTGGTACTATAACTGCAGCCAGACACAGAGTCATCCAAACCATCAGGACCCTGCGCAGAAAGATCAATCATTTAATAACTAGTATGTAATATGAAAGTGCAAGAGAAGGGACTACCAAACACAACAGTTTTACAACCCTGCAAACCAACTACATGTATTCAAATGTCTTATAAATGTACAAGAAGTCTTTAGAGATGGACTACAGTATAGTTACTTGTAGAAAGAGTAAGAATTTCAAGTAGTTATCATAAATGTGTTTTCTCAAATTGTGATTAGTATGCAGTAGATGTCACTTTGACTCAAGGTCAAAGGTCAAGGTCACTGAATATGACTAATCAAACATGATAAATGAACTGATTTCCAAGTTCTCATCAATGTGTCACTGTGTATTAAGTTTTAAGTCTATGCATCACCTTTCTAGAAAAGAAGTTAATTATGAAAAACATGTGACCTTTCCACCACGGCCAAAGGTAACATGTGACCTCATTTCAAAGTTGTCAGCAATGTGTGACTTGCGTTTTCAGTTTCAAGACCTAAACTTTAAGCTATCACTTTGCTGCCTAGATCATAGGTCGACATCACTAAACATGATGTGACCATATTTAAAGGTTTCATTAATGTGAAACGGTGTATTAGTATCTGTAATCTTGTCACTAATGGGTTTCTATTAAGTGAGGTAGACATGTGACCTTTCCACCAAGATCAAAGTCACCAAACACAACATCATTTGAAAGGTTTTATCAAAGTGTATTGGTGTAAAATGCGTGAAGCAGTTTCCACTTTTATAAGGTTTTCTTGATATCAAAGCAAATGTTAACAGACAGAGATATGGATGAGACAGATGGACACCATCAATAAATAGGCTGGAGTTTCTTATGTAATCTTGCTAAAACTCTGCTCATTCAAATTTAATAAACAGCCGTATGGTATAAAGTTTATGTTCAGTTTATGCTAATTCATTGTAGCTCAATTTTGAAACCACCAGTTTTGCTTATAGTAAAATCACGCTTAAATGTATGTTATTTAATTACAGTTCTATAGATTTAAGTTTAAAAGAGACTTTTCATTGAAAATGTTCACAGCCAAAAACTATTAAAATGTATACTTAACACTACTGACAAAACAATTCCAGTTTAATGGTTCAGGTGTCCAGCAAATTCTAAGCAAATGAATGTCCTACTAATATGAATGATTCTAAAGCACAGCAGTAGCTAATGTAGTTCTTACCTTTCTGCTGAATGTTCTTTCTTCAATGCCTGACAATACTGCTGCCTTTGATAGAACATCTCCACCTGAAGCACCATAGTCCATAGAATAAGCCATCAAGAATTCCTGGTCTAGATCACTCTCACATAAATGTTCCATACCGTTCCAGAAACACCTGTCCCCGGCTGCCAAGTGAGGTTTAAGATCAGTGTCTAGAGTAAGAAGTTTGGGATCAAATACTGCATTGTGTCTGAAGAGATTGGCTTGTCCATTTTGATCAACTACAGCGTTATTGGACATCTTTATAGCATCCTCGGAACGCAAGTTTTCACTTTTACGTTTTTCATTTTCGCATTGTCCATTGCATGTTGATACAGTATTTTGTTTGTCTACATCGAGAGATCCATCAGTGTCCACTATCACATGTTTCTTTTTACTGGTAGGTAATTGTGAATAATTGTAAACCACCTGACTGGCTGATCCTGTATTTATGGACAAATTATTTGCTGCCACTTCTGAAATGTTAATCTTTGTATCAAGAGAATGCTGTTCATTGTTCTGCCAAGTAGTAGCTATACTAGTTGGAGAGAATTTATGTCTACTGTTTGTAAAGTTAATTATATTTTCATTTGTTGGTTTATCATTGCTCGTCTTGGCAGCTTTCAAATTCAAGGCAGCAGGAGGAGTTGATATTTCCGCAGGATTAGTATGTGAGTTACAAACATCTGGATCATTGGATTCCAAACTGCTTTCCGGCTGTTCTGAATATGTATCTGAAAGAACAAAACTGATTTGGTTAAGAGCAAGAAACTAGATATCTACCTAAAGGCTTGACTTTGGCATTAAAAAAATTGACTAAGTATGCAGTTGCTGATTTAAAGCCTGGAAAACCCGCCATATACATGTAGTCCGACCATAGAGCTGTCCAAGACAATTTAGTGGCACAAAATTAGTAACCAGACAGTTTTTTGTCCATACAATAGAAGACATTTAGAAGTAGCCCAGAAAAAAATCTCTGTTGATACATGTAGTTACCGGCATTTTCGTGTGGCAGCCCTCAGAAAATTCTATGTTGAGTAGTTGACTTTACCCTCTCTACTCAGCTTCCCTAATATATCAGCCTGGTATTAGTTGGGTCCAGCATCTCAATCATTACAGCCTGTTTACGTACTAGGAAAGAATGGCTTCAATTGATCACATCAGTATAATCAAAGACTTCATTCAGGCTGAACAGATGTAATAATGCATTGATGCGCACTTTGTCGCTTGTAGAAAACTTCTGAACCCGTTTGCTGCTTCTGGACAGCTACCCTACGTCAAAAGTGTGCACTTGTATTTACAGATGATGCGGAGCCATGCAGAAGAGCATCCGTGGATACACAAAATGTACATGGACGACGGCCGGCATGCTGTTTAGATCTGATCATCATATGCATGGCCTTTGGACAGATCTGATAATTCAGCTGGTATTAGGGCGTTTCCTGAAAACCTGTGGGGATCTCAAGCAAGCTCACAAGAGCGTCCGTTACCAGTTTGTCTACATCATGCACCAGGGGGCGGCAATTTATGATGTGTACATGCCATTAATACAGCACAAATGACATAGCCCTGTATATTCATACTTGAATTACTTTACTTCATTTACAGGTACGTACGTTAAATATTTCCTAAAGTTCAAAGCCCTGAGAAAAGAAAAAGCCGGGTCTTATGAACTGTTCTTATCAATATTACCTTGTTGCAAAGTTTTTGATTCTGGTGCATCCCCTGAAGGTCCAAATGAATGGTCACTTGGAACATGTTCAACAGTGGAGGCAAACACATCTGAAATAAAAGTGAAACAAATGTGTCATCTTTTTTTGGTTATCATGTGCATGTTTGAGATAAAAAATAAGACAAGTTTTTAAGCAACATACAGTACAAGTAAATCAGGGTTTGACCCCAGACCTTCCCTAATTGAGTCCTTGAATCCCGATAATCTCAAAATCTCAGTGGGAATGATCTAGACATATCTTAGTCCTGCAGGCGTTCAGACACACCTTTTAAAATATATTTACTCATTGTTATGTCATATATTTAAATAAAACATCTGCCTACATAGACACACAAACTGACTGGCCAAAACTATATCTATCTCTTCAAACATGAGATCAATGAAAAGGAAAGATATTAATTTGGGACGCTGGGAGGAATCCCTAGCTTTCGGATAATGGATTCCTTTGGGAAAGCCAGAACAACTTTATGTCAAACCCTGATTTAAATTGCTTTCAAAATTCTATCAACCTACAGATAGCCTAAGCAATGCAAACAGCAATAGCTGTATACATGCAAATAATAAAGTTTATGCAAATAATCTATCAGGTAATTAAATACATAAAGGCAGAAAAATACCCATTGAGTCAGTAGCTATCTGTTACTGAGACTTCTTCACAACCATCAAGTTCAAGTAATGAGTACAGTAGTCAATGGTTCTGTAGCTGCAATACACAAAAGAAAGACATTTTTTCTCAAGACAAACCCGGCCATTGGGGGGGGG
>ENA-OREC01000178-OREC01000178.1-marine-metagenome-genome-assembly--contig:-NODE-178-length-19394-cov-13.181239_pt1 | contig 19394 bp, 10 predicted proteins | sample MGYA00248626_ERZ508543 | MGnify/ENA primary metagenome ERZ508543 (study PRJEB26211, sample SAMN05518279) | marine metagenome | isolation source: Puget Sound, Washington, USA | host: Bankia setacea...
ATAGAACGAAGTAGTGATTATACTACAGTTGATAGATTTGAGGTAAACATTTCTGACGATGAGTTTGTACGTGGATTGTTTGGTTATGATGATGATGATGAATGTGAAGATGATGAAATGGACAGCTTTATGAGATCAAGATTAGAAGACTCTTTTTAGATTTACTTTCACCTCTCCTTTTATCCTTGTCAATCAACCTCTGTATTCTGTCATACAACCTTTTGCTACTGTACTTCTGATTTCCAACTTGTTGTTATACATGTATCTAAATTTATTATTCCGTCTTCCAATTTATTGCTTCTGTATTCGTTCTGTCTTCCAACTTATTACTTCTATACATGTATTTGTTTCGTATTCTAAGTTATTGCTTCTGTATTTGTTCTGTCTTTCAACTTCTGTATTTGTTGTCTTCCAATTGATTGCTCCTGTCTTCCAATTTGTTAGTTCTGTTTCTGTTCTGTCTTCCAATTTGTTACTTCTGTATTCGTTTTGTCTTCCAACTTGTTGTTACTGTATGCTTTAGTGATTTAGGAATAGTTATTGAGTAGAATAAACACGTTGTATCTGTACACGAATCAGTGTTTGCCTAATTGATTTCTTTTCATATAACTATCTGTTGTCTTGGTGGTTATGGGCACTGGAGTAATTATACAATGGTATTTGAACCTACTGTGGGAAATAAAAGAACAAGAAAACAACTAAAACATAGATAACATTGCACACATGCATTCAGATTATTAATCATTTATTATGTTAAAGAAAATAGCATCTTCATATAAAATATACATCATTGTTATCAAGCATTCACTAACTATATATAACACAGACAACTTATAGTGTATTACTCCCAAAAAAGTGTTACATGCAAAACGTAAGAAAAAAAAAGTTATATGAGAGATATGACAAAAAGTACAAGTAATTAATTGAGTGGAAAGCAATAATTGTTGTTGAAGAGAATTCTGTTGTTTCAATGCCCAGCTGTGCTATTCTTGCCAACATCTATTTATATACCAATATCCTAGTTAAGGTAAGATGAAAGTCAAAGTCAAATTCACAGGACACCACCTCAATAGCTTACTGGTAAAGAACTGAATTAGAGTGTGGGAGGTCCCAGGTTCAATCTCCGCGTTATACCAAAGACATTAAAAATGGATAACATCTGGGATGGAAATCCTTTGTAGTCGGAGGTCATTGGCCATTGTGGCTAGATAAAAGAGACCAATGACCACGCAGAACCGACACAGTCCAACGCAAAAAAAAACACAAACAAGAAAACATGAAAGCAAGGTCAAGTTTACATTAAAGTCAAGGTCAAATCATGAAAGTCAAGGTCAAGATCACATGAAGGTCAAGTTCACATGAAAGTCAGGTCAAAATAAGCTGAGAGTCAAGGTCAAAGTTTTAGAGGTCACTGAGATGTCTCGTGTAACATTTGTGTATGAGCATAGATCAAGCAAGTGGAGAGATAGTTAACAAGGTAATATCCCAAGGCTCTGTACAAAATGGTTTCAACTCTGCTCATTGTTGAATCCAACCCAAGATTATGAGGTCATTTTCAGTGTTTAAAACTTAATAAGGTAATGATTGCTAAACATTGTGGTTGCTAGAGAGTAAACAAACTAATAGTGGAGAACAAACCATGTGCTTGAGAAGCTATAACCAAAATTAATCAAAATCTAAACTTCTTCAAACATGGAAGACTTAATTCCTTAACTATATAGATCATAGGCACTTACTTGAAGAGATTTGAAAATCATACTAACTATACTATCTGAAAGGTATCGCTGTACCATCTTTGTTTAAAGTTTTATCTTTTAAGTTAAATGGAAAGGAAATAATCAAAAGTTGTTAAATAAGTCTGTAAATGCTGACTAGATAAAGACAAGAAATAAAATAAACAAAGAACAAAACAAAAAAACAAAGCATCTACATGTACATTAGACAAACAGTTCCAGAATCAGAAAAATAAAACTAATAGCTGATTATTTTCTACACAACACTATAGATTCTATATAAGTGAAATGAAACAATAAATATAGAAAAGAAAACTAGAAAACTTCTAGAACATTATCCACCTGGCTATATTTTTGTTATTGCTATGTCAACCCTTTATTCATATTTTTTATTTATCTATATCACCTATTCCACCATCCTCTGCCAGCCACACACCAAAGAAAACAAGCAAATCTAAAAAGTCAAGCCCTTTTGGAGTATTTTTGTGTATTTTTGTACTAGTAATCACAACAGAAGAAGAATATCCACCCTTAGATATCAATAGTATTTAAAGTAAAAGATCTAGGGCTTCTTTTCAACCTTAAAATGTCATCTGGAGGTCAAGGTCAGGGTGTCACTGAAAAGATCTTGTTCAAAGGTGAAGTATGTGAAAATGAACAAAACTGTGGAAAAGGTGGAAAAGTGTGAAAGCCTGTTTATATTCTACTCTTTGTAACATTGTTTCTGATTGGCTAATGTGATTGGCAATATTACAATACACTCACCATTACAAAGAGGTCTCATTTAAAATTGGTCTTAAGAAAAAAGTTGTCCTAACAGCAAGTTGGTCTTTAAAGCAAAAGCCAAAATAGACAACAGTTAACCCTATACTGTTTGGAATAATGTTGAAGACTGAAGAGACCATTGATGTTGGTACAGGTGAAGAGAAGCTTTTCACTACGAATAGACTATAAATGACAGTAATTAAATAGCTTGTGTATATATAACAAAAAATAAATAATCAAAATCAACAACAAAAAAGTATTAGCCCTAAAGTGAGAAATAGAATCTGAAAGTAAGAAATAAACAGTGTATCAGAAATATATTAAACTCTATGTGGAGACATACACATGAATAATTTAAATGTTAAACTGAGTGCCTACTATCACATGTCATACAGAAATACGCATTGTGAAGACACACTATTTAAGAAATAAAACATTTGTACCCGTCTTTTATTGTGGTAATAAAGTATGGGTATGATTTTGGGTGCGTATTAATTAAATCACGAGTGTGCCATAAACATAATATCTATACAGTTCATGATAAAAAGTCATGAAAACAAATTTAGTAGATTCAATCCAGTTTGAATTCAATTTTAGCAAATCACATCTGCATCATCAAGACTTTTAGTTTCTAAATGCTCGGATCATAGTTACTCTTCAAATCAAGTCTTATTTACAAAGCAGCTCTAAAATCACCCTTCAGTAAAAGATTGTCATGACTTTGTACCAGCAAACTACTATTTAAAGTATTCAATATCACTATGAAATATTTCACCAATGAGGAGTAAATCAATAAATGTATTATGTTTTTTTGTTCAAATATATGGATAGATTTAAACTCAGCATGTTGTATTATGCATAAATAAGTTTGAGTCTATTTATACAAAAGTAACAAACATTAGGAAAAAAACTATGATGCCTGTACGCATACATGTTTAATACAGGGTAATGTAAAAAGTTGAGCGTTTTCAAAAACATACTACACACCTGTATGGTCCATTATGTAAAAAAAATCATATTTAACACTACACATAATTGGATAACCTTTTAATATCAAGAAAACTATCTACCCATGATAAACAGCACACATGATTGTACTTATGGGAACTAAAACTAGCTTATATGTGATCAATGTTGGTTTCAAGAAGCAGTGTTATGAACTCTTATTTTTGTTTGAGGGATAACTCTTACATAACTCTTCGAACGAGAATGGTTCATTAAGAGTGCTCTTCCTTTGTAGTACTTTTCACCATTTGTTTTTTCTCAAAAATATAACATGAAAACTCTTGTCTCAATTTGATTCAGCTGAGAGCATATTAATATTATTTAAACAATGTTATTGTCATCTGTTTTATGAATAAATGATGTTTCGTTGTTCTGAAAATGATAAATATTTGAAATTTGAAACATATACATAGAAGAAATTTACAACTATACAATGTAAACTTAGTAAAAAGTAGCTACATTATTAACATACAAAAAACATCCCTTTTACAAATCCAGAGTTACCATAAACTACACAGTAAACTCTTTCAGGGGATCTAATTATTGAGATAACATAACACGGAATTCTACAAAGGGACACTGTCTAAATATAGCGATCAATTTTTGATAAACAAGCATTTTGGCAAGACTGTTATACTATACAAAGCAATAGATATATATTATTTACATCTAATTACATCAAGGGGTGAACTCTAAATACATCTTAACAGCTTTTGTATTCCCCAGCACTTACAACCGTATCACCCCTTATATATGAACAGTATGAGTAACTTGAAATAAAACCATATTTTGTTTCAATGAAATGGTGGTCTTTAATACTGCATGGTCTTAATTATCAGCATGAGTAAACTTTAACAAGACTAAATTTGGTTCCAACGAATTGTGGTCTGAATGGTATTTAGAAGTCGAATTGGTCAGTAAATTGAACTCCAAAAAAGACTACATTCTGTTCCAATAAAGAGTGGTCTTTAATAATGACTGGTCTTAGTGATAAGTATGCTTAACTTCAAATAAGACTAAATTAAATATCAATGAAAAGATGGTCTTTCATAAATAGTGGTCATAATGGTGAGCACGATGAATTCTTAAAAAGACCAGATTTCGTTCCATGAAATGAATTAAAAAATGAATTGTCATTATGATTACATTTTAGTATGAGATACTTTTAACAAGACCAAATTTAGTAACAATGAAACGGTGGTCTTTAATAATGAATAACTACTGGTCTTAACCGTGTGCCATAGGTTTACATAGAAACAATTATGAGATGTTGGTAAACAATTGATCATGTGATTCAATAGGTCTTAATTTTGATGTGTTCTGAATATTTTTGTGTAGAATTTTCAAATGTGAATTTTACAAAAATTGATGTCTAGAAAAGGTTCATATGCATGTACACATACAACGTATATATATATATATACAGTGTAAAGATATAAATCTTGAAATATACAATACATCAAAGTAATGACATACATAGTGTACACATAGTTTGAATGCAAAGACAACTGAACATATATTAGCATCAAGTGTATATAAACGAGAATCAAGTGTATATAAACGAGAATCAAGTGTATATAAACGAGAATCAAGTGTATATAAACGGGAATCAAGTGTATATAAACGGGAATCAAGTGTATATAAACGAGAATCAAGTATATATAAACGAGAATCAAGTGTATATAAACGAGAATCAAGTGTATATAAACGAGAATCAAGCGTATATAAACGAGAATCAAGTGTATATAAATGAGAATCAAGTGTATATGGAAAAGTTGCATATAATTTAGATATGTTGTGTGGTGAAAAGGCAACTCTTGTGATAACTGATAAGTACAAACAATTAGAAAACACATTCACAGTAATTGTGCATCATACACTCAAGTTTCGCTAATAAGACCACCTTTTGGACCGACAAAAATTGGTCTTAACAAGGAGTTGGTCTTAATAGCAAGACACAATTACACTTAAAAATAGATGTTTTGGAACAAAATTAGTTGGTCTTATTAGTGTACCAGTCTTAAAATCGAATGGTCTTTAATAATGGAATTATGCAGTATATGAATGTGATAATATTGGTGATAAAGTCTTTATAACAGTTAAAATGTACTCTTTGTAAGTATGAGCTGTTTGCTTCTATCATTACAAGTAGTTTATTTTAATAATATACGTATATAAGTAGTAAAATATCAAAACATAGATTGAATATTTTTGAACATAACTAAAAAACGGTTTAGTATTAATTACACAGTTATGTGTGGTAGAACAATTAATACATGTAGTAAAAATATCAAAATATGGATTATTTTTTTTTACATATCTAGAGAAACTGTAATGTTATTATAAACTAATTCTCAAATAATGTGTTGTAGAATACAAGTTATTAACATAAATAGTTATACATGAAATTTAATCATGATATATCACAGAGATAAGCCAAATACAAATAATTAAAAATTTAACACAGTTTCAATAAACTTGTCAGAGTAAACATATTTTCACATCGTTTACTTTATCATCTACAGAGCATTTCTACCCAAAGACCACGCTTGGACCATCAAGAAGTGGTCCTAATAGCCGGACAGTCTCAATAACAAGACCTAAATACTTTAAAATGAGATGTTTGGGACCAAATAGTAATAGGTGGTCTTAATAGCAGATTGGTCCTTATATTGAGGGTCTTAATAGCTGAACTTTATTATATCAAATTATCAAAAAAAGCATAAATGAGAACTAGTGTACGTATCACATGACAGTTTAGTTCGGACGTACCCGCTGTACAAGATTCACTAACTTCCATTAATGTGCACCATGTAGAGTAGATTTTTAAAAAGAAACATGATTTTGTTAGTTTGTGTTCATGAAAGAAAACATGGTGTTAGTAATGTGAAAACAAGATGTATGATTGAGCAAGATGCTTTAGTAATTTACAATGGCTTGAAAAAGAACACGATGATCCTGAAATGGCACATGCAAACTCCTACAATAATGTGAGTTTTAGTTCAAATATAATAACAAAAACTAGACAGTCGAACAATTTCTCTCAACCACAACAAATTTTACCAGTGACCTCTACAAACCAGAAAAGCATTCCACTTCCCAAACAAAACATGGTTATAGTTCGCAAAGGTTTAATTTTGCTAGCATTCAGCTAATTCAAGAAATCCAAGCTATCATTCGCTAGAACCAGTCTTCATGAATTCAAGTAATTAGAGAGTAATTAAAGACACATAATTACACATATTGACTATACATGTATTATGACAGGGAAATTCAAAAACTTACAAATCAGTAATTTACGATAGTTTCATAAACATTCTGAAGACCAGTGAATATTTCCTTGTCAACCGATCATAAACTACATGGGTAGACCTAGAACATTTCCAATTTGAACAAATCTTTAATTTCTGGCCGTAATTTTCTCAACGTTGTTTTATTGAGGTCAAATCTGAAGTACTAATATGACTTGAGGGATGAAATCTGCTTCTTTATTTAATAGTACTTAGAATTAGTTGAGCTTGCCTTACTTAAACTATTTTCAATTCAATACATTAAAAGCATATTCAAAATCTACTGTCTAAAACAAAGTTATCCTCAAGGAAGACAAAAGTTTCTGGCAAGCATGAAATAGCAGGTTTATAGTCACTCTTTTGAATAGACGCTGGATACCCTGGGTTTATACCAATTTCTGACAATACCAACTATGCTAAAAGCTCCGCCAGTATCTCTACAAAGCTGTATGTAAGTTGTGCAGAACACAATGCTCTTTAAAAATAAATTGTAGTTCCAGGTTGCGAAAATCCCTTTTATCTCCTGACCTGTGGTTTAAGATGCAGGACGAGTGAACATTTGTCATCCTGTAATTTTCTTGATTTTACAACACCCAGTGATATGCCGCATGTGTAGAGATTTTGCGTATTTTTGTGCCCTGACTTTTCAAACTAGGGCCACATTGCTTATGCCCTTACTGTATTACAATTGGGGAGGAAAAAACTATAATTTATGACACTTATATATATCAATGGCCAATCACAGCTCTACAAAGACTGTTGGAAACATGCCCCTTTTTCCATGTAGCACTCCCCAGCTCCAGTCGTCGGCCCCTTCTACAGTCCCGTCCACGGCTACAAGGTCCCCAGCAACGAATGTTAACTCACTGTCCCCCTCTCCGTTAAAGTCATACACAGCAGTTCCTAATACCTCATGGCTATGAGCAATTTCATTGGCTCCAGTTGAATGTAAGAGATCTGTTGCACTTTGGGATTTCTCTGAGGAAAAAAACAAAAACAAACATAAACATTGAAGGGTGACAGCAATCATGTTCTAAGTGCCATTAAATAATGAAGCAGAGAGAACTTTACCCTCTTAACTTATTGATACAGTCAAACACTGCCTCACTCAACAATCTAGACTTCATATTTAACAGCTTCTAGCCCAAAAAATGAAGATAATATAAAATCAGAAAAGTTTCATAAAAGTTAAGTATATATCTAATGACAAAGAGCGTAAGACCCTCTTTAGCAGCCGACCTATTAGCGCTCAAGGACCTGACCACTGGACAAGTTTTCGATTTGTTTCTCACATGTCTTGTCTCAGGTTATATAGTACTAATGCAATATAAAGATATTCATAACGGTTTTATAACATTAAAAACAACGGTAGATGTGTGATAGAACCATTTGACAAAAACTTTGCTGAGCACAAAATGACACACGCAGGTTCAAAGATTCTCACCATTTGATCCGGCAGATTCAAGCTCCACATATCCTGCAGGAAACATGCCAGACTTGTGCCCCAGCTTTCCTTTCAACCAGTCATCCCCCACCCACTCTAATATTTGTATTCTATCTCCCGCCACAAAGTCCAAGTCATCCGCAGTCTCTCCGCTAAAATCGTACAGGGCCAAACAATACTCTACTGGCGAGAGCTCGTGATTGGGTTCCTGTGTATGCGATGTTGTTTCGTGGGCAAGATTTGTGGCTGTTTTAGCCTCGTCAACTTCATCTCTCTGTAAAATACATTAGCAGCCTGACTGAATAATATGAAATAATTAATGTTCTACTGTTCAAACCAAAAAGACCAAGATGATTCAACTACATGTACATCAAAATAAGCTGTTTCGGCAAGAAAATGGGTGATCTTATATTTAACAGGTCTTATTATTGGTTGTTATTTATTGCTGACTGGTCATGTAATAGAGTGATCTCTATTTCTGACTGTTTTTAAAAAAAAAATTGAGTGGTCCTTGTAACTGACAAGTCTAAATATTGAGTTGTCTTTATCAATTACCAGTCTTTATATGGAGTAGTCTCTACCACTATCTGGTCTTAATAGTGAGTGGTCGTAATATTGAGTGTTCTTACTAGAAGTAACTTTACTGTTTTTCATTACAATTATTTTCCAAAAATGCTTTCCATACCTTATCATTTGGTTCATCTCCCCACATAGTTAAAGTTTGTGTCAGTTTATCCCCAGGCTTTGAATGGTCCTGATTAATGCTTCTATCCTCAGTCTGTTCACTGCCTAGAACTGTTAGACTGTTGGGTACGTGGTCGATAAACTGTATAGGGAACTGGCCGCGGTGACTTCCAACCTCTCCAAACAACCACTCTTCATTGATTGCGTGTAGCACTGTAATCTGCTCCCCAGCCTGAAATATTATAACTGTACAGTGATACTATGCTTAGTTAAAGGAACATCAAAGTTTTAAGGTCTAAATAATGAAGGCATTGCAGAGAGATGGTTTTATGGTACATGTAATTCCCAAATGTATCTTGATTATTCAACAGTGAGAATAGTGAAATCATGAAAACAGTCTATGGAAATCTGTAACTGCAACAATTTGAAAAGGAAAAATAGAACATGACGTTTAATATTCTGAACTAAAATAGATGTTACTGTTGTTGAAGAATCTAATAACACTGCATTATAAATGTTTTCCACTTGAGTATACAACAATTGCAGGGCACAAACAATTCCATCCTTCCTACCGCGCTGACAAGTGATTTTTCTAACAGGACCAGTTGAAATTTTAAAATTAGTACTTAAATGCATTTGTTCATGTTTTTTTACCATACCATGTCATGAGCAGGAAGAGTAGAACATTTTAGAACATTTGTGCCAAGAATAAAACTGAATGTTCACCTTAAATGACAGCTCTCCAACCTCCCCATCAAAGTCAAACACCGCGAGTACCATGTGACCTGTATTTGCGTCTGCAACATCTTCCGGCAGATCTTCTATCACCTCCACAAAGGCCAAGGGAAACAACCCTGTATGACAATTCAGCTCTCCTCTCCTCCATTCTGACCCCACTTTCTCCACCAATCGGATCACGTCCCCTTCTTCAAATCTTAGATCCTCTGGTCCCTCACCGTCAAAGTCAAAGCGCGCCCTGCATCGGGGACCAGCCCCTAAAGTGTCCGGTTTCTCTGGTGATGCATCGTAAAACATGTCATCTTCATCTGAGGAATTTGCAGCATCTGCACCTTCCAAACTCTACAAAAGGAACGGATTTAAGATGTCAAGTTTTAATAGGAGTAAAATAAATCCTACCAACACAACAAACAGTGGGTCATTTTCCTTTATTTCATTAGTTTTCAACTGAAAAACTTCATCGACAACTAAGTTACTTTTCTTCCTTATTTCCGTTCATTAAATGACAAGTTTAGTTCACAATAAAAATATAAACATTTTTTAAAGAAATTAAGGTGTTCTTATAAGCTGGATTTCCCTTTGTTTATTTCAAGAGGAAGACTTTGGATTTAATTACCTCCCCTGGCAGTGGCATTTTGATTTGTAGAAAGTTAGCTGGAAACATGCCCTCACTCTCCCCATTCCTGCCTACTAACCACTGGTCATCTATCCGTCTGACCAGCACAATCACATCACCTGTCTGTATAATAAACAAAACAAACAATATAGCAACACAAAATGTTAGAAACGAAGGTCAAATATTGTATACAAACATTGACCAGGCACTTGTGAATTCATTACACGGATCGCTGAATTTTAAAGAGGTGAATTAGATTGTCGTGTTATTACAACAGAGTATATATCTGAAATTCACGCTTTCCAAAATAAAGAAAACAAATTACAATAAAATGTAGTGTCTCATATCTGCTATGGCTCTAAAGTTCACACATTGTAAATTTTCTAAAATGGCAAACCAATTTTACACTAAATTTCTTCTGCTTGTAATACTATGAGCTGGAGTATTTGACTTGAAGCAAACTAAAGCTGCCGCAATAGCAACAAATACACCCATAACTATAGCTAACAAATACACCCACAGCCTCTTTAATCTAGTTTACAATTTTTAATTCTGGTAAATATGCTTGCAATAAGTCAATATCTTAAATTTTCACATAACTATCCTTTTTTCAATGTAATATAACCATTACAAATATCTTTATATCACACTTTTGTAAAATAACCTAGAACGCAAAATGCTAGAAACCAGTGCGAAGCGTGTCCGGCAGAGGATATATGCGGGATAAAAAAAGGCAAGAGATCAAGAATCTTACAATCTTAGTAACTCTAGTGCAAACTTTTATAAAACATTTTCCCGAAACGCGTTTAAGCTTGGCAGAGGCTCATTTAATAGAATTTCCTTTACTCAATTCATAAAAGATTTTATTATATACCCATCAATGTATTGCTCAAAATACAGGCCGTACAGAGCAGTGCAATACAACACAGCAGATCGCATTTTCCGTATCACTACAGTGTGATTTTCCAAATCCGTATCATGCCTGTCTGACGTGTAAACTTTAATAATATGCCGAAAAAACTATTTTTGTACATAGGAAGACAAACGCGTAGATACTTTGCATGTTAATAGTTTTTTACACGTCTACGCATTTAATTTGTTAAAAAATAAATAAATGCCAAACAACATGTAATACAGGTATCTTTAATAAGTTTTCAATAAGAAATAATCCAAAAGTCGCAAATACCGTGATAATTTGAATGCCGTCTGCAAAACCCGCTCTACACATGTGTAAAAAGATTGTATCTATTAATAGATTTATGAACGTTCGCCCTTTTTATACACGTCAACACATTAAACGTTAAAACCGCTAAAACTTTAAATTGCATACGTATCTTTGATAATTATATCATTCAAAAACACATACAATCATCTTTGTTCAGAAGCGTATATGTATTTGCATCATTGACAGTAACAGTGATTTAAAATACACACCAGCATTTCGTCGGTGTTATATTACCTGTTGATCACTGCTGTACGTTATGATGTTCAATACATGACTGGGGTAAAACGCACAACCTCCGGTCTCGCGAGATATATACTGCATTACACAGGCAACTCGAAGTGATACAACCCAGCAGATCAACACACTGAAGTGGTGTTCCGTTTACATTCAATGACAACTCATGGAAGATCCTATATATGTTTTCCCTGCATTATTTTGGTTGGTTAACTTGTTTGTCTCCCAAAAATATTAAAATAAAGGACTAACCCTGAAAGTGAGTTCATCATGGGCCTGTGCCTGATAGTCGTGTAAGGCCACACCATGGGAGGCTTTCATCATGTGGTGGTATAGAGGATGACCAGGCCCGGGCCTTCCTGGTAACACAGGCTGGCCTTTCTTTACAGCACTGGATGACGATGACTTTGGCGGGGGTGGCTTGCCTGGAGCATCTCTGAAATACAGAAAATACATGTTTGATGAACTCCAGTACAAATACAAGATTTCAGAAGTTTATATGCCTCAGCATGTAAAGAAATAATAGCAATGGTCACAAAACAGTATAAGAGTTTTACAGGAGCTTACACTCATTGTCATTCATTATAAACCATGTATGAAATGGGTATAGGAAACACTTATCAGAGTTATACAGGATCGTACATGAGTTATCATCTAAAATAAACATTTATGAAATAGGTATGGGAAACATTTTATAGCTAGCAAATGGGACTGACTGTTAATAGCAAGTGTTCTATGTGATTTTAGTTTGTTTGTTTGAGAAAGGCTTTTCATATCACACAGCTTTCTTGCATGTCCCAGCTCTGGTTACATTATATTAGTGTAATATAAAGATATACTTATGGTTATATTACATTGAAAACAAGGTAAGGTATGTGATAAATCTTACTCTTTAACTGGCATGGACATGGGCCTCTGTGGTTTCCCTCCTGGCCGCGGTGGTCTGACCTTCACATTGTCTGCTGTAACAATAACACAAGAATTTATAGAACGAAATACATAACACATAGGAATAAACAAGTATAAACATAATTATCATAAACACAACAAAACTAGAGCTATAACTGATTGTGATGAGAATACCCTCTACCCTCTCTTTGTAACAGAAGATAAGCAAAGTTGACCATTGAAAATCATTTAGCTGACTTTTAAAATGTGGATGGAGTTTTAGACACAAACTTTCTCTGTAAGGATACCGCCTATACAAGAATTTTGAATTAAGGGCACAACACTGGAACCCTTTGGCGGGGCCTCACAAAAGGTATGTCATGCACTTCTATAATTCATAGAGAGTTTCATGTAGATGATTTAAAACTGTGGAAGGAGTTTGAGACACAAACTTTCACTAACAGACTGACCTGACCGACTGCCTGACTCCAGTATAGCCCTCAATTTCATTAGTTTAGGGTATCAAAAGCAGAATATTGAGACTGAACAATATGTCCTTTTTTATCTATATGACACCTTTTTACAATAAAATCTTTATTATTCCTGGGAAACTGGATTGTATGGATCAGCTACACATCAAAGTCAACAATTAAGGTGACTAGTCTGTATATATAGTTATGCAATGTAGAGGGATGCAATCATTTGGAATCCACAAATTACTCTAGCTATGGCCACAATCATTAATGATTCCACAATATCAGCAAGGCATGTTGACTGAAAAAAATGTGTTCTCTGTGGAAATGATTTTTGTTTTCAAAAGAGTATGGTTTAAGGTATAAACAGGTTTTACTGGTCGTTTTCAAATAACCTCTCACTCACCATTTGCATCTTTAGACTCTTCCTGTTGTGCTTTAGGCATTGCAGTAGGTGGAGCAGGTCTACTTGGTTGAGGGGCGGCAGGTCTAGATGGTTTACTGTCCTCATGACTCAACCCCCGAGGACCAGCTGTGAACATGATAATAGTATAAATACAATACATGTACTGTGTGGTTGTAGCTGAGAAATAATCAATAAACCAACAGTGACCTTGACCTTTGACCTACTGATCTCATAATATACAGGGGTCATCAGTCATGACCAAATATGAAGTACGAAGTTTCTTGACTTAAAGGATCTTCAGCTATTGAGCAGAAACTTTTTTAAAATCTCAAGGTCACCTACTGGACATTACCAACCTGCATTCCAAGTGACCGACAGATGGACGGACACTGAAAAAACAATATTGAAAATACAGTCTAAAACCAATGTGCTTTTTTGCTATACAATTGTACAACCTTTTGAAAATATGGTTAAATACCAACCAAAATGGGAGAGATTTTTTGTTAATATTTCTTGTTCATAAAACTCCTACCTGGAGGTCTTTCTGGTCTATCTTTAGCTATCACAAAGTCTTCATCTTGGGAGGAATCTGTGTCATCTAGCTCTACATTGGTTACAGGTTTGCCCGGGCGTGCAGGAGGTGGAGGATGTTGTGGACCATGGGTGGGCTTTGGGGGTGGGGAGGGCTCAGGTTTAGATTCAGGCTCAGGCTTCTGTTGGGCGACCGGTTTTAGTTGAGGGAACACGGAAACCCCTATTTTGTGAACAGACATTCTATGGGGCTTAGCAGGAGCTTCTTCAGTATTGGTATGGGTGGGATGATGGTCAGTGCTGTTTTTGTGTTCTGAAGATGAAGTTTGGGGTTTTGTGGGAGATTTACTTGGGGGCCTCGGAGGGTTATTTGAAATGTGTGAATGAGATTCTTTATTTTGTGTATCATCTGTTGTAAAACTATGCTTAGGTAGTGGAGGTCGTGCTACTGGTGAAATCATCATGGATACTGGTCTAGTTCTAGCAGCAGGTCGTGGGGAGGGCCTCGGACTCATTTTAGGAACAGCTTGTGTACCTGGTTCATTGTTTGAGGTATCTGGCTCCCTCTGACGTCTAAGTATAGTGTCTAAATCTTGTTTATGAACCGATGTGTCTGTTTCTGCCGGTTTTGGTGTGATTGCCACGGAAGCTGGTCTTCGAGGTTTAGGGGGTGGTGGCTGTGGTTTAGAAAGGTTGTCTATTGAATTCTCTGTAGCAGATGAGTTTGTGTTTGATTCTTGTACATTATCCACACTTCCTGAATGAAATGATTTTGATAACCGGATAATTGTTGGTTTCCTCACAGGGTTGGGTTTTGATGTTTGATTTGGAAAGTTTGTTTGTTCCGAATTTTGTTCCGAATTTACAGTTTTAGCTTCGAAGGTATGTCCTTTGTTTTCGGCAGTATCAACAGAACTGTTTATTGCACTTTCTATCACAGGCTTAGCACTAACCATTGGCTTGGCAGCTAGGGAAGGCTTAGTTCCAACTTGAGGTTTTAAAGGTGGAGCAGGTCTGGGTTGCAGTATTGGACCTTGTACAGAAGTTGGATTGTCCGTTGGTTCCCCTTCTGTGTTTACAGTTGGCTTTAATCTCTTCCTTAGAAACTCTGGCACATTCTGATCACTAGACCCAGTCTCTGTCTGAAGATCATGAATTTGGATTGGACTAGAATCTGGTTTCGGCTCAGTGCCAGTCTTTACACTTGGCTTTCCTGGTCTTATAATTGTTGGTTTCTTAGGTTTATTTATCACAGCATATAAGGCACTCGGATCATCAGGAATGTCTACACTGTTTGTATTCACATTGTCATTGTTTGAGTTTACATTACTGTTAACTCTGGATTTCACAACTGGTGTAGGGAGTAGAAGATTCTGTGGCTTTGGTTCATTTGATTCATCTTGGGGAGAAACTAATTGTTTGTTTGGGACTGATGGCCTTTTGGGTGGTGGTGGTAAAGGTTTACTCACACCAGCAGTACTGTTACCCTTGTCTGTTTTCAGTTGAGGTGGTACTTCTGGTTTTTTGAATGAGTTACGGGGAACAGGAGGAGGTGGTTGTCTGAGACCCGATCCAGAAACCTCTGTGACCCCTTCTGGTTTGTCTGGCCCCTTGTTGCCCCTTTGGTCTGGTCGAGGAGGGGGAGCAGGGGGTTGCACAGTCTCACTTTTGACAGATGGCCCTCCATTAGTTCCAGAGTTAGATGATGTGTTCTCCAGTGAAGTTTGTTCACGAAATCCAACCTCTACCATTGGCTTGGCAGATACAATTGTAATCTCTGGTCTCCTGAAATTTGAAAAATGAGTGAAGAGTTGACAGGGGAGACAACAATCGTGCTTACAGTGACTAAATATTGATGCAGATACAAGTAACAACCATTTTGATTTCTCCTCACAAAATTAATGTGTGAAAACAAGTCACCAACAGCGTTACAGTGTCTCACAGAAGTGATAAAGTTTTTTAAGTTATTTTGATAATGTTTTACTATTACATACTAGTATGCGTTCATTTCATTCTCATAAGTAAATATATTTGTTTAAGTATTCTGATTTTTATAAGTGAATTAGCATTTGCCTCAAGGTTCTTAGTGTATTTATATTTATATGTACATGTACCAAAAAGAGACAGAAATAAATTGATGAATCAACTAAAACCCATAATTCATTGTATATTAAAACTGTAACCTTACGTTTTAACATACTTTGATGAGCATTTACAACTCACCTAATTTTAACATTATTCTACTAACCTTTATTTTACACAACTCACTTTCATTTTCAAAGAGTTTTCATATCAATCATGTGACTTTTTCCCATACAATCTTTACACATTGCAAATACTTTTTTCATTTAACTCATAAACTTTTTCTCACGTCAATTCACTTACCTTTTCAGACTATTAAATAACCTTTGTTTAAATAAAAAACAAAGTTTGTCAACACAACCATTAAACAAACTTTCCAGCTCAATTTCACTGTTCCACACAAATCCCTTACTTTCTAAATGATCACATACTTTTCAGCTTTGTCATACTTAAAAACGAAATAAATTTTCTCAATCACCACACGCACTCAAATCCCCTACTTTTCTACCTTTTCCTATAGTTTTCCTTTTCTTTCACATTATTTGCTTACTTTTTCACACCTGGTGCTTGTCTGCTAGGAGCTTGTGTTGGTACTGGGGGACTTGGTTTAACAGGTATTGATACGCTCGCTGGTCTAGGTGGAAGTTTTGCTGCCGGACGAGGAGGTACAGGGGCATGTTCTGATGCGTCTACAAAAAACAAACGGGTTTAATCTTTACTTTACAATACAGTTTTACAATTCAGTTTGGTTATTTAGACACTTCAATAATTTAGATGGGAATGCAACAAAGCCCCTCATGCTCTATCAGTAGCATAATCAGATTATTTAATGTTATACACACAATTGGGAATTATTGATATTTAAACTTCTAAATAACTTTACTGGAACTTTTATTGACAAAACTGGGAGTTAAATCTGATTGACTTTTCTGTTACACAGATTGGATGAAGCTGTAAGTCTGGCAAAGTAATAACTACTTACCATTGTTGTTTGTAGATGGTCTACCTGGCACAGGAGGGGCAGGTCTAACCGGAGCTCTTGGACCTTCAGATTCTGCAAATATATAATAATTATCCTAGGTTTTAAACAATGTTTCCCCATTAAAACATATTCAATTAACAAAACACATGCATTATTGCATACAAAAAATATACCACATGTACTTTACAACACAGTGGAATTTTATCATTTTGAGAAAATTTAGTCATATGACTCTTACGTCACCAAATGAAAAATGAATGAGGTTGCTGAGATAGTAAGATGTTTTTGTCATTTTCTTTTATGAAGGGGAGAAGTTTGCTTCGATGTAGTTGGTAATTTTGAACCTAAAAAAATTCCTCCAAACTGCAATGCATTGGCAAAATCATCTATTTCTTAACTTTGAGTCTCTTACTTTACATTTGTTTTTCTTGACAGTGTAAAACAATGTCATTTACAAAAAAACAAACATGCAGTGACATCATTGGAGTATGCGCATAGCATTGCGTGATATAAACAAAAAAGGCGTTGAAATAGGTTAGCGCCAAAACAGGTTTCATGACGATAATATTCTAATTTCTACTTAGTTTGTCATAAATGGAACAATTCAACTGTCATCCCTCAAATACGCAAAGCATTTCTATTTTCTCTGACAGATGAACTAGTACAGATTGCAGCTCTATCATATATAAAACCATGCATCTAAATAGAAACCAATGTTAACACACATAATAAATGTTTTGGCTAACTATTTATTCTTCGCCTCCCGCTATCTAACCTAGGTATTTAATGACTTGATAACTATCTATCTATCTTCCATTATTGTCAAACCCCTGCTGGGGACCTAGATATATGTGCCTTGAGCTGCAGGTATATTTGTAAGGTTAAAACAAATAAAGAAGAAGGGGGGGTGGGGGGACCAATATACCAAGACTAACTAACAAAGTAGCAAACTATGTCTAGGTCCCCAGCAGGGGTTTGACATTATTGGAAGATAGAAACTGTTGAAATGAACAAACTCAACAGATATCACAACACCAGTAGCGTGACCTCTATGCTGGATGAACAAAGCTGGGAAACCCTCAAATCTAAAAGGATCCAACTCCAACTTACCAACCTGTACAAGATCCAACACAACCTTATTGATGTAGAAGGGTCCAGGTACCTCACCAAATGGTCAACCACAGTCAGATCAAAGCAATCTTCACAGCTCAACCTCCACCAACCATCTTCTGACCAGTTCAAGTTTGTCTTCTTCCCGAGACCCATCATACATTGGAACAGTCTACCAGCCTCAGTGGCTGAGGCTCCCTCTTTGAGACAATTCAAGAAGGAGCTCTCCACCCAACCCTTCTTATGGGATTTTTTTCAGCTGTGGTATCTTGTTGTGGCTCTTAAGCTGTGCCGGCGGGGACTCGTCCCTGGTAGCGCAACGCAAGCCGGAGAGGTCAATCTACTGGTTGCGATGGGGTATCACAGCTGTGTTTTCTTTCCTATTTTTCTCACTTTTATCTATATGGCATATCCATAACCGATTCTATTTTCGATCTTGCCTAATACTCATCTTTATGATATTCTTTTCTTGCGCACCGTAAAATAATGGTCAATTTTGACAGAATTATGTAACACACAGATAAAGAGATACAGAGATTTTATTTTAAACATTTGGATCCAAGTGAGTAAAAAGTAGGATTGATTTTTAGTCTTTTCAGACACTCATTTAGAGACTGACATCCTGTAAGGTTAAACAAAAAAATCTACATCTACGTTCTTCACGGTTACTCATCATAGTTTTGACAGTTGACGTGTGTATGTGTACACACTAGAAACTACGTAAACCAAAATAAAGTTGATTTACTAAGTTGTTTCTGATCAAAATTGAAGAAAATATATATCGTGATAGCCAGCTTTTCAAAGCCTCCATTTGGGTTGGGCAAAACTTACCTCCACTTTGAGATGGACGTATAATTGTGGGCCGTTTTGGTAGAGAGGGAAGTACTCCTCCCTCGGAGGCTGCCATCTTTAGAAATGGGAGGTAACCCGCGCATGACGCTGTAAAAGGTCACACCGCACTAAGCAATACACGGTAGCAGTATTGTACCAATATTGTAAAATAAATTCAGTACTGACATGATATGTAACATGCGCACTCATTATGTAATTAAACTACAGGAAATACAACTGTTGAGTAGGCCCACACATAACATAAAACAAACCATACTATCTAACAATTAGGTTGTATGATAAAAAGGCACATGAGCACACACAACACTAACATCAATGAAGTGTAGTAAACTAATG
>ENA-OREC01000179-OREC01000179.1-marine-metagenome-genome-assembly--contig:-NODE-179-length-19388-cov-14.029413_pt1 | contig 19388 bp, 8 predicted proteins | sample MGYA00248626_ERZ508543 | MGnify/ENA primary metagenome ERZ508543 (study PRJEB26211, sample SAMN05518279) | marine metagenome | isolation source: Puget Sound, Washington, USA | host: Bankia setacea...
AACAATATAAACCTCCGAGTTAACAAGTACACTAAGTTGTAGTAGCTGAAACAATATAAACCTCCGAGTTAACAAGTACACTAAGTTGTAGTAGCTGAAACAATATAAACCTCCGAGTTAACAAGTACACTAAGTTGTAGTAGCTCAAACAATATAAACCTCCGAGTTAACAAGTACACTAAGTTGTAGTAGCTGAAACAATATATACCAGCAACTACCCTTTTTAAAAGATTTCATCGAAATAAACCCTCTGTATATGTTTTAATATGTTTATAGATGAAAAATAAAACACACAAATAATATCAACCATTTACCTGTTGTTTAACTTCGTTTGCAAAGTAGTTGAACGTAGCCTGGACACGGAGATCGATGGTGTTGTCAAGGTCAATGTCAAGGTCAAATCTCATATCAACACCAACTGTGGGGAAAACAAACCACAATATTCATCATTTAGTCAAATGTGAAAAACTGACAGTGCCTTATTTAATCAATATTGCATACTCGGTAGTATCCTAATGTAACGGATACACTTACAAAGAAGGGGGGACAATTCATTCTATATAAAAGTACTTATCTGACATTGTATAACCAGATACATTTTCTTCAAAACAATTCAAATCATTTGTTAAATATGGTGTTTACTTATGTATAGTTGATAATTACAGTTTAGTATACACTTAATAATGAATGATACATCAAATACATCCATTAACGTGTCTTGTAGCTTCATAAGAATGTGTCTTTTTGTTGAAACGTTATTTAAGAAGATATAAGTATGTGAAGTCAGATGTTTGCGTACATGGTACTGTCGTCGGTGTTGTATTTGGTGACACTGAAATACAAACAAAATACACACGATAAACTTGATCAAATATCAAACTAGAAACTACGTATAATAGTCTTACTCTGATTTAAAGTCTGAACTACATGCTTACTGCGATGCGTATGATGGTTATTTCAGACAGGCTTGAACCAAAATGAAAACAAACAATTACAAATATGAGAGTCTTTCAGGGACGAAATATATCATAACACCGGCTCTTATCAGACTAAATAGTGTATAACTACTATTATCAAACAACCATTACACATGTAAGCAAAGGAGACATTCAACAAAAATAACAAAAAAAACAAGAACTAAGGATAATAGCCTCTAAACAGACAACTGGTATTGGAAAAACAACGAGATAAGCACGGTAACATTACGGTAACATTAAGTTATTTACATTCTATGCACGTTGCATCATCTTGTTCTTCGTATCCACGGTAACAGGAACATTGAACACCACCAGCTTCGTTATGACATCCCTGGTTTGGCTGCGTGCACCTGTCAGTTTGTTCACACTCATTGACGTCTTCGTCGCATCTACTTCCTGTCCAAAATTCGGTACACAGACACACGCCGGTACTTTGGTCACATGACTGTTCGGTGTTCAGCGTATGGTCAGTTTCACAGTCACAGTGCATTGAACAATTGAGACCGTATATGTTGTTCCAACATTCTGAAGAAAAATAACTTTATTGTAAGTTTGCATGAAGTTTAAGCAAAGTTACAATTTGTTGTAAGCATGATACACCTACAACCTAGGTCTTTGAGACCACAATCTCGTTTTAGATGCACATATGTTGCCCTATTTGAAACCATTTCTTTTAGTGTTGGTGCACATATTCTGTCATAGCGATTTGCGACATATAACACCACCTTAAATGTCCAAACATAAACACACAGCTTTGGGAAAGAGACGTATGCATATTCCGTAATGTGTTATGAGAACAAAATGCTTCAATGACAATAATTAACCGCGACTTAATCTTAATGAAACAATCTGCTGACTTTAAATCCAAGATGTATCAGCCAATCACAAACGAAAGAAGCAAGCAAGTAACAATAACTGTACTATCAAAGTGAAACACAAAACATTTACAACAAAAACTGTGGCAAAACAACATATTTGAAAACAAACAGCAACAACACGTTCGCAAGTACCTGTACAATTGGTCATGTCTGTATCTAGTGTGTAGCCTGTAGCACACTTACACCTGTATCCTCCTTGTAACTCGTTACACTCCTGGGAACATGGACTCGGGTCTGAGGAGCACTCCAGTATATCTACAGGTTACAGTAAATAAAACATCCTACCTTTAACTAGTGATCACACTTAAACTACATCGTATGCTGATGATGTTCAATATATATATACATGTACTTTAGAAATTCGTTCTCTTTTTATTGTATTTGAGAACCTCATTGAGGTTTGCAGTTATATATTAATTTACAACGAGTGCACACAGTCACGATCACTTTATTCTGCCCAAGTACCCTTTCATTAGCAAAGCCTCAGTGACCATTAGCTCAACTCTAATATTGACAAAATGTCAACATGTGTGCGCGTTGTACAATATTACATGCATGCACGTGTATAAGTAGATGTTTTCTTCGTAATTTTAATCAATCGGTTCTTACGATGTTCCGGTGACCTTTTTAGATAAAGAACTACCTAAGTTTTCCTTGATCTTAGTTTTGGTTGGTATATATCCATTTTAGATACCTTGGCAGCTCGTTGTGGAGTTTGGTTCGAACTGGAAACCCTGTCTACAGAAACATGTCTCTACTTCAGCTATTACTGCACAATCTGCACTGGTTCCACAAGTTACATCCACGCATTTGTCAAGGGCTACAATTATAATATGCACTTATAGACACTTACATAATCTAACATTTACAAAGCAATACATACGTTTTCCGCCAGTGTAACATGAGCGATTTCAAAGGTGTTTGGAACCTGTGTTTTTTATACTCTTATGATTTAAGACTAGTGATGAAATAACAGCATACATGTTTTACAATTTTTTCTCTGTGTTGCACTACATGTTTTATTGTCCATCATTTAGTTGAGTCGACAAGAAAAGTACTTTTAAACGCGTGTACCCTTGTGGCCGTCCACAATCTTGCTTTTTTCAATATTTATTTCCATATTCCTTTACACAGTAGTAGTAGCACTGAATTAATCTGTGGTAACTTACGTTTACAAGTGCTATGATCTACCCGGTCGAGTCTAAATCCCGGGTTACAGGAGCAGTGGTAGCTACCGGGTGTATTTGAACATACTTGACTACATTTGTTTTCTCCCAGGCATTCGTTGACGTCTGAAATGAAATGCCAGAAAAACATAGTTGGATCCTAATATAAAACAAAACTGTGATGCTAAACTTCACAATTTTTACAACAACACATTGTGTATATCAATACATATACTCATACACCGTGTTAAGAAAGCAGTACCAAATCATTTTTACGGAATCTATGTTTGTGTTTGTCACATTTGCCAAATGCTTCCTATAACGTGTGTCACTTAAATCGTCTTGTATAGCAGAGACTAGCACAGGAAGGTTAAAACGCAATATCTAATACTAACAAACATAATGTATAATATTACTTACCAGCACACATCGTTCCATTTTTCTGATACCCAGGGTAACAGCTACACATGTATGAACCGTCTGTATTTGTACAGTTTTGAATACAACCATGCTGCCCTGAACACTCGTTAATATCTGAAAAACAAAAAAAACAACATGCATACAACTTACAACCAGGAACAATGAGAACACATATACTATTCGGGTGTGTTTTTATTACTTACATTATTCATCTTACAACATCATGTTCAATGCCAGTTACAAGGCATGATTATGGGGGACATCAACTATTGACTACTAGTAGATATGTTCGTATTGATTTATGTCGATAGAAGATAATATACAATCGAAACATATAATATAGCTTTGCTTTTGTTGTTCTACGAAGGGAGTCCACTCTTGTTAAGGTCTGGAATATATAGTTATAAGAGTATTGTCTCACTCCTTACCAACACAGTTGCCGCTGTCGTCCCTCTCATATCCTTGGTGACATTTACACTGGTAAGACCCGTCTGTATTCACACAAATCTCGTTGTCAAGTACGCACGTATCCTCTCTAAGACATTCATTGACGTCATCATCACACTGTAGCCCCGCCCACCCCTCTGAGCAGATACAACCGGTCACGTGATCACAGCGTGTGGCGCCAACAGCACAGTTACATACGTTTGAACAGTCAGGTCCGTAGTGGTTGGAATCGCATTCTGGAACAACAGCATATCAAATTTGATAAGAGAACGAGTGTGTCGTTCATAATAATAGGTTCAAATATCAGTAGATATTATCTGGATATGAATATGTTAATGTAGATCGCAGCCAATGGGTAAATACGTTGCTAATGACTTTACACATTACAGGTACATCCACTCACAAGATGTAAAGACATGATTTAAATCTGAGAAACACAATTCAACCATATCAATTCAAAACTAAGTATTCTATGAGCATCGGACGTATAAAGGAAAGACTTTGTATACTTCTATGTTAAGTGAAAATGAGCACAAATAATAATTGATGACTCGATGTAAAACTCATTGGACTCAAAATGTAAATCCTGATTCATGGGCTACTTACGTATACATTTTCGTTGATCATTGTCAAGTTTAAATCCAGGACCACATGAACAGATATAGCCTCCGTCCGTATCCACACAACTGTCCGGGTCTGAGCACTGATTGGTCAACGGGCTTGCGCACTCGGAAATATCTGAAATGTCATGGTGAATATTTTGTTTATTAGAGGCGGAGAGCATGATTGATGACAAAACACAACACGTAAGTAGTCTGATGGTGTGTTTAAATACGATTAACGAAACATAAACCAGTTTCTAATTTGTGTACAGATACCAAATATAATGACTTCTTCTTAAAGAGAGTTTCAATTAGTAGCTACGAGGCAATACATTTTTCGAGCTAGATATATTGCATTGTATATTAGCACAATAGGAGGAATGGATAAGTAAAAGTATATATAGAGAGAAAGAAAGAAAGTCCGCCTTGTGGAACCGGTTTATGGTTTGTTGCACCAATCTCTGCTGTCTACCTTTTAAGTCCTAAACGACAAATACATCGTATATTGGTAAATAGTGGTACACACATTGATAGTCATGACCCATGAACACACTTCATAACTCATATTGCTAACAGAAGATAAATGCCGGTTTCTTACCAACACATGTCTGACCATCTTCACCCAGGTAGAATCCCGTCCTACAGTAACATACCGGATGTAGCTCCTCTAATTTACAAATGTCTGAACAGTTCGCATCGGCAAAGTCGGCACAGGGGTTTAGGCCTGAACAAAAGGAAATACAATGACACACAATATAACGGTACTGTATTTGTTATGAGTATGAACACTATCTGAACGTACATGCAGTACAGAAAACTCTTCTTTATGTGCATGGACGCGTTACGCATGCGTCGCTTTAATAATTACATATTTTGTCAGTACTATTGTACTACATATGATTCAGCTTCGCGTCGGGCCATATACCATTCTAGCTTGGACTGCCCAGTCAGTAAACTGCCACATTGCCCTCAAAGCCATGTTTTACTGTGGTGGTTATTCAAACGAATTCAGGTACTAGTTTACTAATACTTTCCACGGATATAAGTACGAGATATTTGCAGACGACACGAACATCTTTCCGATTATGACGAAAGTAGAATATAACAAGTCAAGAGCAATGTCAGTAATATCGACTGATTGAAATGGTTGACCGTATTACTTTCTCTACACGTTTTCCTGTCGTTGTTTAGACGGTAGCCATAGTAACATCTACAACTGTATCTGCCCTCACTATTCTGACACAGGTGTTCACAACCGGAAGTTCCAGCTGTACACTCGTCGATATCTGCAACACAGAATACATACTTACAGCATACACATACTCTTTGAGACAAGCTGGTTGTTTTTATCTGTTGTATATTTCTTTGTACAGTCATGCTGTTGATGGAGAGTATATACTATATATACATTCGCCGCATTTTATCTAAAGAAATATGACGAAATATCTCGCTCCGGAAATGCTATAGTAAATCAAAGGCTGGTCTGGGGCTCAAACACGTCCTGACCTCGTTTCACAAACGTTTATTAAAAATTCAATGGCAACCGATTAATTGTATTAGTTTGATGATGCCAGCATTAAAAACAACAAAGGCTAGCTTAATACCTGCACAGTTTGTCTGGCCAGTCAGTCTATAACCAACTTGACAGTAGCAGCTGAAGCTACCCCGGGTGTTAGTACAACCTTGTTCACATGTATTCAACACAGCAGAATCACACTCGTTCACATCTGTAACGTAACAATATATAGTATGTCTAGAAAGTGAGATCATTGAACAATGAAGTTTGCGAAGTACCATAGTTATGCTCTTACAATTACAAAATTAAGATTATAACAAATATGTCTTACCAACACAGATATTGTTTTGTCCAAGAGTATACCCATCCCGACACGCACACGTGTAAGAACCTCGTGTGTTAATGCATACTTTGTTGACGTCATTACATACGTCATTAGTGAGACATTCGTTGACGTCAGTATCACAGCGTATGCCGGTCCAGCCTATATCACAACGACAGCCTGATACAGGATCACACTCTAGTGAACCATGTCCACACTCGCACACACTTCCGCAGTCTTGACCATAAGTAGGGAATGGGCAAGCTAAAAATAGACATTCATCACGTCATCGACTAAGAAGAAATGGGCATTCGGGTTACGTTTGCCTGTAAAACTACACATACCACTACCCTAAAACACTAGAACGTGATCTGTTAAATTATTGTGAAACATACGTATGAATATATATGTACACATGTATACAGATTTCTGATTTGATGGGTTTTTAAATTACCTTCATAAACATTGTGTGGCCTTTCCACCAGGCAGGATGTATCTACATGCATGCTGTATTCTTGAGTGGTGACTTGTATAAGGTTATCTCCTTTATTAAAAACATACATTTGACTAAGAGGAAATGACATTTACCATCATGACTGATTAACTAATATCTTAATAATCAGTTTCACACTTACAGGCGCACGTCGACATGTCCGCTCCCAATATATAGCCCTCAAAACATCCACACACAAAACTACCGTGTGTGTCCGTACATTCTTGTGCGCATGGGCCACGATCACATTCATTGACGTCTGCAGAGAAGAATTAGTCATGGTTACAAAATATCCTCTCGTTGATAAGTACAGTTGGCTTCATTTTAAGTGTGTCTTAAGAATAAATGCAAAACAAAACTTTGCGGATAACGAATGTTCTAAATAGACGGGATGCGATTTGCGTGCAAAAACGTGTTCGACTTTATTTGACGCGTTTTGCAAATTTGGTGTGGTGTCAACTTTATGAGATTCTTTTATGCGTACATATATACTAGTTATTTATATGTTAATATTCATCTAACATTTTGATGCTTACAGTCTATATACGATACATATCTCCCGTCTTACATGTCAGTAATTTAAATTGGGCCGTCGGTTAATGCGTTTTAGTTTTTTGTGGTAAAATATCACGGACCTCATTCCGCATTTTCTTTGCTTTAGGATGTACCCTAACTCAAGCTTCTCGTGTTCACGCACTTCAACTTTGATTATATAATGTTTCTAGTTGTGTACATTTTATGGCTATGAGTAATTCAACTGTATCGCATGGCACTAATTGTTTCCAATGTAGTCTAACCACCAAGAATATCTTTATATTACACACGTTTAATATAATCCAACATACGAGGAAACCATGGAAAGCTTGGTCCATGCTCGCAAGAAGTCACGTGATAAATCATGTTTACCCGTGTTGTAACTTTGAAACCTCGTTCTTGACACTCTATACTTGCTTGTTTACATTTTTAAAACTTGTTATATTAATTGCCAACTTAGGTATCCTCCAACTCATCATCTTACTTGTGCACGTGTTGCCGTTCTCTAATTGGAAACCAGTTCCACAGAAGCAGACAGGTTCGTTGTTCTCGTTTATTGTACAACCGGAAGCATCACTGCAGTCTATGGTCGAACATCCGGTTGCTACAGTTTCATCTGGAAAAAAGCAACACACGTACATGTCTAAAACGTACCACGAATGTGTCTAAAACGTACCACGAATGTGTCTAAAACGGACCACGAATGTGTCTAAAACGTACCACGAATGCGTCTAAAACGTACCACGAATGTGTGAAAGCGAAACATTAGTAGGATCATATTGATAATCTTAGTTGTATGGGAAATAACAAAATAACATGGATAATTCTTGAACGTTGTATTAATGTAAGATACAGTCTTACCTATAACACATCTTCTATTGGCTGTTTCGTACGTGTAACCAGGGTAACAGCTACATCTGTAGGAGCCAATCAGGTTGAGGCAGTTGTGCTCACAATCACTGCTAAAGTCTTCACACTCGTTAGTGTCTGTAGAAATAATAACAAAATGTAATCAATCTGGCTACTTCATCATAGTTTGTTACAATACTTTTCACGAACCTGATGCTAAAAGAGTAAATCAGTTAAATACAACTAAAAAAAACCAACAAAGGTGAATGTCAAATGACCACGGGAATACATAATAGTACGAGCTATTCTTAACTTGATGTTGCAAAGGATTACTGGTATGTTGTTTCCTCTAGTTCATATACATATAATTAACACTCCAACCATCAGTACCATCAATACGCTTGGCTGTATATAACTCACCTTCACAGACCATTGACGTCGAGTTATCTGCACTTGTTGATGTGTAACCCTGCAAACACTGACATGTGAAACTGCCATCTGTGTTAACACATCGTGTGTTGTCTCCACATGGCGTCTCGGTACATTCGTCCATATCTGTAAACAAAGTAGACAATGTATACAATTGAAAGCACTAACATCGCCAAACATCACAAAGTGATATAGAAAGTTTTCAACCAACTAGACGCAAGAGGGTGGCGTGACACAATGGGTATAACGTCTGACTTAAGTTTAATGTTTAAACTTTGTTATTTTACAACGATTACGAAACAACTTATATTAATCGTGCTCGTTGGCGCCGATGTTTGCGTTCGGATGGTCTTCGTGTGGGAGGAAACCGGAGTGCCCGGAGGAAACCAACCTGTCTGACTTGATGACCACATGGCCATCTCACATGCCGACGCCGGGTATCGAACACGGGTCGCAACGGTTAAGTGCGTTAACACTGCGCCAGCCAGACAGTCTGACTCCTAATCGAATAGACTTTACACTCATTGCTTAGTACTGGTTTGTCACAGGAACGTATTTGAGCGTCATTTACATCAGCGAAATTGCTTGTTTCACGATCGAACTAAATTAAAAATTAAATAAACTAACAAAAGACATTCAAAATGTAATGCTTGTATTTACTGTATACACATGCAGCCGTTTGTACCCTATCACACCAAACGAGATGCTTGCTTGACAAATTGATTGACAATCTACTTCTATAGAATTAATGGCTTATGTCGATATATGGATAACTGAATGAGGACATTGATACCATTTATGATATCTCTGGTTTCCTATTAACATACCATTGTACATACGAAAAGCACGCGTCAATGTACCCGTTTGCACTGTGTAAAAAGTTCTAAATGCGTTTAAACAGACGCATTGCCTAAACAGAAACATGTCCCTGCATAAACCATTTGTGACATTTTTTAGATATTAACTTATTCACTTGAACATTAAAGCATATTGCACCGTTTATTATTGTCCACTGTTTTTTGTTTTGGCTAACATTTAAGGGCGTTCACTTATTGAATATCATTTACATTACTGTAACGTTCTAACATCTCACCCACCAGAAATAGATGTTCATTTAAACTTTTGAAGCGTTTTTGTCTAGAACTGAGTCTTAATGCGCTTGTAGGCGGGCAACAAACTAAGATGTAGAAGAAAAAAAACGTATTTATGTCCAATAACGGTGAGCAATAAACGTAATTCATTACACTTAAGGACTGGTATGTTATATGAAGTATTTAGACGCCCTCAAGTCCCATTAAATCGACATTAAGCGTAAACTTATGATAAAACAACATTTACTAAAACAGACCGATGATGAATGTTGACTATGGTGTTGTATATAACCTTAATAAAGATATTTTCTTTCTTTTTAATTGCCGTTCTGGCATACTTCAGTACGCTGATTATTTGCTATCAAGACAGTGTACATGTTAAGCATTGGAGTTTATTAGTTTAGCTTCTATAAACTTGGCAATGCGTACTCTTCCAGTAACACATTAAGAGAATCATAGTCGGTTTCAAATGTTTCGACACGAATATAGTCTTTGTTTTGGGTAAATGCTATATTCGAAATTTCACGTGTTTGTTTTTCACTGTACTTTCATTGTACTTTCATTGTACCTTTGCATGTTTTGTTATAAAGATGTGTATAAATGGAACAAAACAACCCAGTTTACTTGTGTTTAATAGTAGTTTGAGTATTTAAGGGCGCCATGGCAGATCCCACTTGTTTCTGTTTTCCTCCATTATTAAAGAGTTTAATTAAACAATCACACAACAATCACACAACAATCACACAACAACACAGAACAATCACAGAACAACACAGAACATTCATTATTTAAGTGTACCTACACAAAGCAATTATTAATAATATAAGTCACAACCAGTAATGACTTGAACGTGACGTACCTATACATTTGTCGTCCACATCATTGAAGCCTGGTGGACAGGGGGTACACGTATAAGGGGCCAGAGTTGGGTCAGCCTCGTGGTCCTCTGCGGCTGTATCTGTACAGGTCCTTTCTACAGAGCAAGGGGTCGTCTCACACGCATCAAAGTTAATGGCGCAATCGTCACCTAAGACATATAACGTTTATATTGTCTATTGTTGTCTTCATTGCGTTTACAATTCATTCATATGGCTAGCCATGTTTTCAATACAAATTGACAAATACGGATGGAAGTGCAGTATACGAGGCTTAAATGTGTTGAAGTTTGTTTTTACCATGTATTTACAATTATGTTCGTAAATAAAGTTACCGTATCCTGAATTATGAAAGCTTGTAATGTTTATAATACACACTTATTAAGATTGTTTCTTTTAAATAGTACAATATATGCTTAAACAAAATATGAACCGACATGTGTTGTAACATTCCGAGTGAATACCTGTCCAGTACTGCGTACAGTTGCACGTTGCAACTTCAAACGACCGTGCCCGTACCTCATTGCCCCGAGGCGTGCTAAAGACACAGTTACCATGGTTACTGCACCCAGTACAGAACACAAACCCTACCTCCATCTCTGCTGAACTCAGGCCGTGCTCGTCAATTGCCACTAAGCTAAAATAACATAACAGAAGAAATAGAATTAAATAGAGTTAAAGATATAGAAGACAGTTGTATAAACTTGTGTTGCAGTGATATGTTGTAAAAATGCCACGTATCAGGTATGGGTAGAGTTAGAAGATCTCGTTACAATACCAAACTGTTCTTTCAGTATACACCGGTGCCAACTCACCCTTTTAAGTCTACGAGTTGTCTATATATGTGTTTATATGTGTTGTATTTTCGCTACGATGTTAACCTTTTTGTTTGGGTCAATCCGCATTTTCCAAAGTGTATACATTTAGACCAGTTGAACGTTATTGTATGTGTTTGATTGTTTATGGCGATTTACCATGGACATTCTGTTCTGTTCTGTTCTATGTTATATAGTCACATACTCTGATTTAAGACAACAATCCACACGACCTTACCTAAGAGTAACATATGTTTCATTGTAGAGTACAACAGTTACAGAAGCGTCTCGTGTTCCATCTAGCATATCTACAGTGGCATCAGCTGTAGAGTCTAGTGTTTCTACACGCGCACTCTCGCCATCGTCTACCACAGTAACGGTAAAACTCAATGGGACTTCTTTTGTTACATGCAGATATGGTTGACCAGTTCTAGTGTTCATATCCTCAGATATTATACGTAACTCTGGTACCTCATTCGCTACAAGTTATAATGGGTCAACGGTATTAGGTTTCCCGGTATATATCCGATATTCGGCAGATGTTCGCAAAACAATTAACATTAAGCGATCTATCAATAAATCGATACCAAGAAGAAATAAAGTCAACCCACACCTACAACCAAAAATCAACAGAATCCGAAATTAACCACTACGATTTAAGCTATACATATAATAGATTAATTTACACGGTAGAATAAATCTTTCAAACATGTAAGAAGTCGAGACAATGATGAGTTATGTAATTCCATGGCTGAACTCGACACTATTTTAGTGTGTGTAATAAATAAAATAAGGTTGGTATATCCATGTATCATTCACCCTCTAGTTGCAGTAAACACATATTTGTCGATTATATAGGATGATTTACAGTGTTACTCACAAGTCAGTATGTCTATCAAGTGTTCTTCCTGTGTTGTTTGGAGAGTTTGGTTTGCCACATCTCTGTTCCCGGTCACTACAAAGTCATACACACACTGGGTATTGTCTCCACACAACGACCTGGCCTCCTGTCTCTGGGCCGGGTCGATCTCGTCCAAGTATATAGGGACGAACTGTTGGTGGCTAAAGTCAGCATGAGACAGCCCATCATCGTACTTGAATATGGACTCGTCAGCTGACGTTATCCCTATTGGTAAAAATAGAAAATGTGATTCAATAACAATTCGGCAAAGTGCTTTTTGTCTGATAAAACACGCAAACATCTAAGAACGCGAGCAAATGTATAACTATAGACAATACAAGCAAGTTTTGGTTTTTGGTTTTGACGATATTTAACGAGGGAGCTCAATTGACATTAAAGTCAACCTTCCTGTGTTGTGGTAAGTTGTATCATTAATTCTAGAACAACATAGATAACCATATTTTACACTCTTAAATGCGCATATTGTAGTTCAAATCGAATACATATATAATGTATACCAACACGTTATTTGTATTTGAAACCTGTTATTTGCAGTTCTAATAATATTACTTTGTTAACTCATACACTAATTAATATAGGCACATTTACTTACATGTTTGTCCAAATTCTGCAAACACCTGTCTTTCTGTACTTGTAGCAGCTATATGAGTAGATGAATCACGTGGTTTGAGGTCGTTCTGAGAGTCACCGTCAAAATCACCTAGCAGACCTTGTGTTTGAGCTCGGTAGGATCCCGGTAAACCTAGCGACATCTTTAACATTCCCACACCCATCGACACGTTAAACATCAGGCCTGGAAAAGAAATATTTACATCGAACGGTTATGTGAAGTACGGATGTAATGTTCTGCGTAATGGATTTGAATTCATATATATATATATATACTGAGTTATTAGACTAGTCGGTAAAATCAGGCACTTCGGAACCGTTAATAAATTCATATGGTGTAAACTCAAGTTAGCAGTAGAGATTTCTTTTCATAAATTACCTGTTTCAGTAAAGACAGTTGTCAATATATAGTTTGATGTCTGTGAATCCACGTTTCTTTCCAGTATCAAACCGTCTATGGTCATTAACTCAACTATCTCGTCCTCAGTATTATAAAAGTCCGCTGTAAAATCAGTCCACGACGAGTTATTTCTGCCAGCGTAGATACTCATGCGATCTCTGTCGTCAGTAAGTTCCACCTGTATCCAAACGTCAGAACCTTGGAGAGCAAAGGCGGAGAATATGGTAGCATGAGAAGAGTTACCGTCCGTTGTCAGGGCTCTGTCAGTGCGGCATTGAATCTGAAGAGCGTCGGCGTTTACCAAGATGTATTCTCCGTGACCGTTGAAAGTGTACTCGAGTCTGTCCAACGTGGTGAAATGAGGATCACCGAAAATCCAAGCTGAGTATACAACAAAAACAACAATAGGAGCCATTTTAATGGAGAACTTAAATCATTGAAGAACACAAGAACGCAGTTTTGAAATGAATAATAATAATAATAATAATAATTATAATTATAATAATAATAATAATAATAATAATAATAGTCGATGACACTATTTAAGTAAACATTGGCAGAATAGATTCTCATCCAGCTGTTTTCTTTCTAAAATATCCCAAGCACAAACAGTACGTACCAATCACGAATGGCCACACTCTATAGCAGGTATGTTTTGGGCGAACTTCAAAGAACAGATGACACAAATTGGATCTACTACAACAAACGTCCCGAAAGTAGCTGTCAAATGTTTCATGGTCCCGCCTGCTCCAGATGGCGCTGTAGGCGTTAAAACAACCCGCTCTCTGTCCCATACCAATAAAGCTTCCCGTGAACTCATTATACGCACACGTCTGCAACAACAAAAATAGACTATGTGACTACGGCGTGATATACGAACATGTTAGGACAATGTGTAAACAATAGAACATAGATTACAAATACACACTCATACCAACAAAACGTGCATATCTGACAGCGAGTGTGTCACATTGATACACACCAAAAATGAACAAACCACTTGAACTACTAGGCATTTACCTGAAGTAGAGGAAGCTTCACTTCATGGTTCATTACTACAAAACCTAAGAAAATACCAACAGTGTATGGGTGTTTCCTTCCTACGGTTAATGTTTTGGTAAAGTTGCCACAAGTTAAAATGTCTTAAATCACGTTAGGACTGGTGACATGCTATCCACTAGCTGTTCAACGTACAGTAACTTCTGAACCACAAAAACCCGAAATAATAGCAAATTAACAATTAGGGTAAGTCTAACATTTGTTTGTAATTACTGGATTGCAAATGTTGCTATGACTACACATACTTTTCCATACGGGTAGTAGCCTCGTGATGGTAGAAGCGGCACGTATATTATACCGCCAATTCTAACCGCGGATCGAATATTAAAGTTCCTATCCCACCATAACCACTGCAGAGAACATGGACATTCAGGCATCGCGGAAAGCACCATCTTGTACTGTATGGCGTACTGGAGCTCCTGTAGATACCACGTTTGACAGACTACTTCATGGTTCACAGGTCCTGTATCCTGGGTGATTGTCAAATCTACTCTACCATAACAGTGTGCTGAAATAAAGTGAAACAGAACATGGACATACAATGATTGTTAACGACGAAATGTTTACCAGTAATGTATCGTTAGATTTCTTGACTTGAAATATATGCTGTCATTTTAAGGAGGATTAAACCTTCTTTTTAGTTGTTTGAACACTGTTCATTTGAGCACCCTTATACAATACAACTGTTTTTATTATGCAATTTAAAAAAAAACTTACCTTTAACTATCATGCGAAATATTTATAATCATTTAGAATTAGATTTATTCAATAAGCAGCTAAGTCAACAGTTATCACATCTTCCAACAATGTACAATGAAAAAAAATAAAAAGAAAGTATGTAATAGTATGTTGCTATTTTTCTATATTGCAGTTCTTACATTCATACAGAAGATTTTGATCTGGTCGCCTTAGGTACGAGCCGTCGGAGCTGTCCGTGAGACCATTGACAAGGCTGTTATCCAGTACACCAATAATCTGTGGACCAACAGTAAACAACATGCCGTCTGGTTGGTAGGAATAATAGGCGTACGCTTGCTGGCCGTCTGTGGCGTACACTGCTTGGAATGTCACAGTCTAAAATATAGATAGTTAACAAATAATACATGGTTTTGATGGTATATCGCAATCGTCGATACAGGGGTGTACGCTCTTTGTTTATAAACGGTTTGCTCCGGGTTTTCACAGCGATTTAATGATCAGGTGACGTCACATTGAAATAAGAATAGGTATAATATAGCAAATTATTTGTGTCGGGAAATTATTAATGCATCACTTGTACCTTAAGCACTCTATGGTGGATTGCTGCGTTAGACGTTTAGAAATCATACATCTCAAGTCCACAAGGTTGGTCTAGAGGGAGCAAATTTGAATTAGTTCTAATTGAATAATATTTAATCATATTTGGGTAGCTACATTTGTTCATGTTAACTGAAGAGTTTGTACTTGTTTGGTGTCAGCGTTTAGCTCCATGTAAGTATGTAAGTCCTATGTTCATTTGTATAACATTTTTGAAAGAACAACACAGATAACCATATGTGAAGCAGTGCCACCCACGAATGTGAAGAAATCCAAAGCTACTACTCACCTCATCATCGTCTTCACTGTTGTAGGCGAGGACCTGATGCCATGTGACCTTGATGACGAATACAGGACTAAAGCTGACATCGTAGAAAAACTTCATATCGTGTCGAACTTTCTCAAACACGGCAGTCGACTTACCAGGATTGGACATACCATAGCTATTGAAATAAATCGCTGCATCGTCCTTGACATTAAGGTCAGCGTAATATGGCGCCAAACAGTATACCCCGAGTAGATTCCTGATTCTTACTTTGTTTGGAGGTATCGTGTAAGACTCATATGGCCGTCCAAAACACACCAATCCATTCGGACAAATCTATGAAAAAGGTAAGAAAGTCCTTTTTGAATGATGGTATTGCTAATCAAATCCTAACTGTTCCATTTTTAAATGTTTTAAGCTACAAAGTAAACCGTGTGTCGATGATGCATACCGACATCGCTTGAGAAATATATAAAAACAATTGATTAACCACTATACATACATATCTAAAACTGTCAAGACGCATAAGTTATGTAGATATAACTTACGTAAACCGTGTAGAACCTATGGTTACGAAATGGTAGGCCAATGTCAGAGGTTACTCTCCCAACACATGCATCGTCAACATTTCGAATTGAAAAATCTCCGTACTGCTCCCCGAAACCAAGCATCAAACCTACATAGAAACAAAACGTCCATAAGAAGAATACACTATGTACTGGATACTGAACTAGTGGTATAATTATTAACTTGTCAACAAATAAACATATCAAAATGCACGGTGTGATGAGCTTCTTTTAACATAGTGTTTGAGTTTAATTACGACACTAATGTGTCATGATAAATAAAGCATTAAGCTTATAACATTCTCACCACAGTAGTTTGTGTCATCTGGTTCTTCAGTAGTGCCTTGTGTAACAGAAGATGATGAAGCTAGTTGCTGGCTAGAACTTGAAGGTATCAATATACTGTCTGTTGGAACAATTGTCCAATCCACAAATGAAGAAGTGATATCAGTAGCAACCATGGTTGAATGTGTAGTAGTGTCATCATTGTACGACGATGTAGCAAATATATAGTCTTCAACGGCGCTAGATGCAATAACTACATCTCCCTGAGCTACCGTGACAGACGCGTCACTATCGATATTGCTAGATTGAGAGTTCATGAACACGTCAGTGGTAGCAGTCGGGAATATCATTTTTAAAGAATATGTCGAGTCATCGTCATGACTGTCGTCATCTATGACGCTTGCGTTGGTGGGTATGTCGGTGGTAGCAGTCGGGTATATCATATCTGTAGAATATATAGAGTTATCGTCATTACTGTCTTCATTTATGACGCTAGCGTTTGTGGGTTTGTCGGTGGTAGCAGTCGGGTATATCATTTTTAAAGAATATGTCGAGTCATCGTCATTACTGTCGTCATCTATGACGCTAGCGTTTGTTGGTATGTCGGTGGTAGCAGTCGGGAATATCATTTCTGAAGAATATGTCGAGTCATCGTCATTACTGTCGTCATCTATGACGCTTGCGTTTGTGGGTTTGTCGGTGGTAGCAGTCGGGTAGATCATATATGTAGAAAATGTCGAGTCATCGTCATTACTGTCGTCATTTATGACGCTACCGTTTGTGGGTATGTCGGTAGTAGTACTCGCGAATATCATATCTGTAGAATATGTGGAGTTATCGTCATTACTGTCTTCATCTATGACGCTAGCGTTTGTGGGTATGTCGGTGGTAGCAGTCGGGTATATCATTTCTGAAGAATATGTGGAGTCATCGTCATAACTGTCGTCATCTATGACGCTAGCGTTTGTGGGTATGTCGGTGGTAGCAGTCGGGAATATCATTTCTGTAGAATATGTGGAGTCATCGTCATGACTGTCGTCATCTATGACGCTAGCGTTTGTGGGTATGTCGGTGGTAGCAGTCGGGAATATCATTTCTGAAGAATATATGGAGTCATCGTCATTACTGTCGTCATTTATGACGCTACCGTTTGTGGGTATGTCGGTGGTAGCAGTCGGGAATATCATTTCTGTAGAATATGTGGAGTCATCGTCATGACTGTCGTCATCTATGACGCTAGCGTTTGTGGGTATGTCGGTGGTAGCAGTCGGGAATATCATTTCTGAAGAATATATGGAGTCATCGTCATTACTGTCGTCATCTATGACGCTAGCGTGTGTGGGTATGTCGGTGGTAGCAGTCGGGTATATCATATCTGTAGAATATATGGAGTCATCGTCATTACTGTCATCAACTATAACGCTAGCGTTTGTGGGTATGTCGGTGGTAGCAGTCGGGTATATCATATCTGTAGAATATGTGGAGTTATCTTCATTACTGTCGTCATCTATGACGCTAGCGTTTGTGGGTATGTCGGTGGTAGCAGTCGGGTATATCATATCTGTAGAATATATGGAGTCATCGTCATGACTGTCGTCATCTATGACGCTAGCGTTTGTGGGTATGTCGGTGGTAGCAGTCGGGTATATCATATCTGTAGAAAATGTAGAGTTATCGTCATTACTGTCTTCATCTATGACGCTAGCGTTTGTGGGTATGTCGGTGGTAGTAGTCGGGTATATCATATCTGTAGAATATGTGGAGTCATCGTTATGACTGTCGTCATCTATGACGCTAGCGTTTGTGGGTATGTCGGTGGTAGCAGTCGGGTATATCATATCTGTAGAAAATGTAGAGTTATCGTCATTACTGTCTTCATCTATGACGCTAGCGTTTGTGGGTATGTCGGTGGTAGCAGTCGGATATATCATATCTCTAGAATATGTGGAGTCATCGTCATGACTGTCGTCATCTATGACGCTAGCGTTTGTGGGTATGTCGGTGGTAGCAGTCGGGAATATCATTTCTGAAGAATATATGGAGTCATCGTCATTACTGTCGTCATTTATGACGCTACCGTTTGTAGGAATGTCGGTGGTAGCAGTCGGGAATATCATATCTGTAGAATATGTGGAGTTATCGTCATTACTGTCGTCATCTATAACGCTAGCATTTAGGGGTATGTCGGTGGTAGCAGTCGGGAATATCATTTCTGAAGAATATATGGAGTCATCGTCATTACTGTCGTCATCAATGACGCTACCGTTTGTGGGCATGTCGGTGGTAGCAGTCGGGAATATCATATCTGAAGAATATATGGACTCATCGTCATTACTGTCGTCATTTATGACGCTAGCGTTTGTTGATATGTCGGTGGTAGCAGTCGGGAATATCATTTCTGAAGAATATATGGACTCATCGTCATTACTGTCGTCATCTATGACGCTAGCGTTTGTGGGTATGTCGGTGGTAGCAGTCGGGAATATCATATCTGAAGAATATGTGGAGTTATCGTCATTACTGTCGTCATCTATGACGCTAGCGTTTGTGGGTATGTCGGTGGTAGCAGTCG
>ENA-OREC01000180-OREC01000180.1-marine-metagenome-genome-assembly--contig:-NODE-180-length-19355-cov-12.980600_pt1 | contig 19355 bp, 15 predicted proteins | sample MGYA00248626_ERZ508543 | MGnify/ENA primary metagenome ERZ508543 (study PRJEB26211, sample SAMN05518279) | marine metagenome | isolation source: Puget Sound, Washington, USA | host: Bankia setacea...
GGTTCTTATAATAGTGGTGAGGTTCTTATAATAGTGGTGAGGTTCTTATAATAGTGGTGAGGTTCTTATAATAGTGGCGAGGTTCTTATAATAGTGGCGAGGTTCTTATAATAGTGGTGAGGTTCTTATAATAGTGGTGAGGTTCTTATCGATGGTGCGGTTTGATTTGATATATTGTAATAATTGTATTTGTTGTATTGTTAAATTGATTCGTTTATTTCAAAGTGTTGGTGTATATATAAAGCTCTAATGTCAAAGTCACATAGGATTATGTACATATCAAATATATACTGTATGCAATAGACTATATATTGACCTTGATAAATAAATTTAACCTTCACAAAAGTGTGTTAATTTGAAAGCTACCAGTTCCTTCACCTTTAAAACCAGGTCCTGCCTGCATGAGAACGTGGAACATGATGTGGGTTAGTGGATCGATCAATTGCTTTAGTGTTATTGGGTAGAGGGTTATTGAATTGTGATGCTGTTGGTGTATAAATACTTACAACTGAACGATGTTACATGAGTTGTCATTTCATTTTTAACTAAAATCAAACGAGTTGAAGAAAATGCAGTCTTGGACGAGTTTGATAAACGATTTTTTTTTTATGATTGATAACGAATGGAATAATTATTACATCACATTATAACAAAGAAAGAAATAGCAAACCGCAGTTTAAACATATTAGTCGATTACAATACACTATACGTCATTACAAAAGTAGTACAGTCGTCTAATATAAAACAATACATGTAATGGTAGATGCTCTCGAGTAAATGCTTGAAACAAGTTTCTTGCTGTATTGATATTCTTTATTATAATAGCATTACAAAGCGATACGTGTTAGTCTCGATTAAATTGCCAACCCCCATATCATACCTGTCAAGTCTCACGGTTTCGCCGTCAGTCTCACGATTTTGGCAATAAAATCACGGTCTCACGCTGACTACGTAATTTCTCACGCATTTCAATTAAAACCAAATTTACGAAAATAAATACAATGGTTTTATGAATAAATCGGTAAAAAACATAAGTTTGTGTATAAGTTGTGTCTGACCTAATGTTAGCCACATCAATACTCACACAGAATAATCTTTACCCAGCGTCAATGTAAACAGTATGGCGTCGTCGTGGCTCGATTCCAAAAAAGCGTATACGAGTATAGAAACAAATATATTGCGAAATACCCTGTTATCTCGTAAACAAACTTTGGACACAAAATACGTTCGACACTAACGGTACTCCCAGTCAATTAAATATTGTGTCGAACTTTCATACGTGATCTTTTTACTTGTTTACAAGTTTAAACAATTTATCTAAAATGGTTAATGAATATTCTTTACCAACACGTATCTCGGTCATATCTAGTTATATCATCGCAAATAAAACATTAATTCTTTCTATATTTTGTAAACGGCGGTCGTCCTATTTTCCAGCAGAAAACCGCACGTGGTCGAACAAAATGAGAGTATTACTGCGATCGTTTCTCAAACTTGAAAGTTTTTGGATATTACAATAACAACGGAGACTTCGTTAATCAACAATATTAAAGAAAACGTTTCAGAACTTGTTATTATTACTGAAGTTAAGTTCATAAAAAAATTTCTTCACGCCGTGTGTGAAAATTGCCCTGGAAAGAAATGGCTAAAGTTACTTGTTTATATAGTCAATCATAAGGGGAATGTACATGTATCTGGTGATCATTATTTTTTTCAAGTTTTCATCCTGCGGTTCATTGTGTTAACACAATTCAGAAAGTCCGTGGGACTGTGTCTGGCTTTATACAAGTACAACGGGGACGTCCCGACAACACTATATTGCATCGTCAAAAAACGTTTGCTTAGCTTTCAAAACGAACATTTTCAGTATTTCTTAGCCATAAAAGCATATTGGTTTGAAGAATGGCCTTCTTGACACGGCGATTATGTGAATGACGACGTCGCGAAAACAGGTGACAAATCGTCGATTCATTGCGGTTTTTAGTCGTTTTAAATTTGAAACTGATTAAAAGTATTAAGACGCAAACTTTAAGACCTTAATCGAGTGACCCGTGGAAAACAACATACTGACGGGTATAACTGCTTTTCGAACAATTCTTTAGAGGATACAAACATCCACTACCAAAATGAAAACACGGATTTATATAAACAAGTGCATGCATTTTGCTGTTTTTAATTTCGCTCTCCTTAATTTTCATTCGGACTCCTTGAGATTTTAAAGGTTAGGAATCAGACGCCTTGATTTGAAAAGTTAGTGTCAAGCACTGAAAAATTCATGCAAGTCTAATGAAATTTTGGTAAAATAATGGATGAAACTGTTGTAGAAAATACCCCAAAACAAAAATCTAGAAGTCAACTTTTTTTCGGGGGAGCATGCCCCCGCACCCCCTAGATTATTTGCTCACGCTCAGCTGTGCCGTATATACGTCTGCAACATATTGTCTTTACTTGAAGACCACCCACAACCAGAAACAACAAAAAACTAAAAAACAACAACAAACAAAGAAACAACAACAACTTCAACAACAACAACAACAGAACAAAATTACAACAACTCTGAGCTAGTTAAAGAACTGGTTATACTTAAATGATGATAAACAAATAAAACCAACACTTCAGCAATAACTACTACTATCTTACAATTATAATTAACAATGCCTGCTTTTCTGTTTTCAGGTCGTATACTTCACCGCTACATTCCCGTACATTGTGTTGTTGATCTTCTTCGTTCGTGGAATCACACTGAGAGGAGCAATGGACGGTCTTCTCCACATGTATACACCAAAGGTACGTAAAACAAAACATGACGTCACCAATGAAATGTGACGTCATTGCATTCTCGGAAGTGTGACCAGTTTTCTGCAACCATCAAGAGCGTTTCGACCTTATAGTGTCCCTTTATATATATAATAAGTGCTGATAGAGTAATAATACGACCCTTTGGGGAAAAACACAGATATATGTACAGCGTTCAATTATATAAATATCTTTGTATCTAAAATGTATATTCACCATTCTGGCCCATAATAACACAAAGCCGTTGATTTACCTTACCACCCAAGTCAGAATTGTTGCTCTCTCGTTTAGCAATTCAATCTTCACCAATCTTGATATTTTTCTTCGATAATGTTTGTCATCATCTAGTTGCTATGCAGAATCTAGTACAGCAAAACACATAAGACCCATGCGAAATCCGTGAAGTGTGCCGTGTTTTACACTTTAACATGTGCAAGACCGAGTTTATTTGGCGTCAAAACACGAGGGCAACGGCCGAACTGCGACCCGGTTTTCTCAGAAATACGCTCTAAGAATAGTTGAAAAAAGGTTAGAATGTCAGACACACAAACAATAACAATAGTGATGAAGCTTGTTCAGATAGTTTGACTGCCTGAAGAACTTCCCTTTCTCGTGTACGTTCCGTAGACTGCTGCCTTGTCAGATGTATAACACAGAATCAGTGATACAAACACACACATACATTATTTTTCCTGAGTGTTTACAAAAAAAGAGAAAAAAACTGTAGGAGAAAGCAAAAGGTTATTTGTATAATGAATATAAATACCAAGTATAAATCATTTTAAAGAGAATAATAGCTCGTACACACGGACAGACAAGAGTTACCTTATATATATATATATATTGCATTGGGCCTAACATGATTGCGTCAGTGTCGGAACATTTTGTCGGCGTTGTGTACCCAGATCACAAACGTAATAATGAATTAAGCATAGTGTTTTATTCCGTAGGTATGTTACATTTCTTGATCTTTTTTCGTGACATTGTTTGAGAAAAATGATTCAAAGGTCAACGATTATCCAGTAGCTACTGATGTTGCAGAGGATTTAAGACATCGCGAATTATTTCCACAAATCAAGTGTTTTTCCACAAATAAAAGATCGCTGTAATACCGGTGATTTCCATTCATCCATCCATAGAAAGAGCTTCCCTCTCTAATAAAACGTATAGTTTGTCCTTGTGATTTACTTCAAATAGCTCTGCAAAAAGATTGTGATCGTTTTTCCTACCAAACGAAAACAAACACAAATGAGTGTGAGTTGATCATGAACTCTTTTACAGTACTTCCTATTGTCCTAAACAATTAAAGCCAGTCAATGAAATGTCAATGAACTTTATAGTAATTATTCAAACTCTGTGAATCAAGAGCCCGTTTAAAACACAATTCAATGAGTTCACAAAAAAAATCTTCATATCATTTGTTTAGCGGACGAGTCCATTGTTGGTGAAGGAATTTGAGAATTTCTCTATCTTATACTCGAATTTCTTATCAGTTTTAAGTTAGTATGGACCTAAGAAAAATTACAGGCACATACACACGTTGATATAATCTCGTTCAGTGCCGTCATTTAGTCCATTTAAGAAGCAGAAATATGAATTAGTGTCTCTCTATCCGTGTGCCATTGTTTCTTTATGTTAGTCTCTATTTTTCCGTTCACGTCATTGCAGTAGTATAATCCAGGGTCAGCCAATGTTTTTCTTTTCCATTTCTAATACACATACACCTTACACCTTGTTTCTGTGTCTGAAACCCCAAACTCAAGTGACAGGTGAAGGTTTACTATTTTTAGATATATTTAAAAAGTTATTTCATTTCTTTCATTTCCAGCTAGACCGATTGGCTGACCCTCAGGTATGGTTGGACGCCGCTACACAGATTTTCTACTCGTTCGGTCTCGGGTTTGGTGGTCTGGTGGCATTTTCCAGTTACAACGATTTGCACAATAACTGTCAAAGGGACGCAATCATGATATCTATGTGCAACTGGTTTACCGCCCTTTTTGCTTCAACTGTGATATTCGCTGTGTTGGGTTTCAAGGCGACGCTGATGTTTGAGAGCTGCAACAAACAGTACGTCATTCACTCTATATTTATATGACGTCGTGACCTATAAATACAGATTTACACGTGTTGAAAAAAAGTTAAATGAAAGAAACAGCTTGACCGAATTAATTTATAACTCGATTTGAAAAAAATAAAAATGAAATAGATAAGTCAAACAATGTTATCACCATTTAGGCAGTTGTACTGAGGCTATTTATGAAACTTTTCACAGGTTACTGTTGGAGTATTTTACTTATTACCTGCAGTTGAAGATTGTTAGACATTGTAGGTAGAAATCACGACCTAGTAAACCCAGACTTGGTTCACTCCACTGGAAAGTTGTCACATCAAATTTCACAGATTAACGTTAGATCCCGTCAACTGCCCAGGGTCATTATTAAAGCTTTCAAGAATTTAATGACAAGGTGTTAAGTTAAGTTTTTTATGATTTGGACCTAACCTTGGACAAGTACAATGAAATTCATGGTGTGTTATTTCACATACAGATAATAAGGATAGACTTGTCCTTGTCGATTGGTGCTACCCGGGGTGGTGTCTTTGGTTTTACCTGTATAGTGTGGTATATACTTACTATCTAGAACATGTATGTTAACACAATAAATTAAGAATTTCATTGAATTAGACTAAGTAAAATATCAAAGTTATCTATGGCAGTGCGTTTTACAAACATAATTCGCAATTTGTTCTTTACTATTTTACACCAGCCCGCCGTTGTTGTTTTTTTCAATACACTTTTTTGTATGAATCTATGATATCCTGTTCTACTATTGGTCAGTTTATCATACTTTATAGTTGAGATATCAGTCCTAGGACACTTTAATGAAACGACGCCCAGGCATTTGTCAATACGTATATTGTAGTGTAATGTAAGATGTAATCACATGTACTTTCATATCAACTTGTGTTCTTATAATTACGACAACAACAACAACATCAACATCAATACTGATAGAAAAATGATATAACAGTATAATATTAACAACAATATAGTCAGTGGTGGGTCTACCGGGGCGCTTGGGGGGGGCGTTTGCCCCCGCCCCCAGTTGGCCAGCAAGAAATGTTTTTTGGGGCACATCTTTATTGATTTAACTTGATTTCTCAAAGCAATAATCGGGGGGGGGAGACACACAACCCCCTCCCATTTTCTTATTTCGAGTTAACTTGTTTTTCCCACGCTACGACCCAGGTAACATACTTTGCAAGAATGCAGCAACGACGGTTGAAGCTGCCAATATGCTTGACAGCGCCGATAAAAGTTTATTCTATGATTTAAATAATGCGTTCAAAATATACTAGTTTATAACTAATTGTGCTACCCAGACAGCAGGTGCGCGAAATAAGGGAGGTAATTTTATAGGAATAGAATAGAAGTTTATTTTACGACGTGTACATAATGCATAATTACAACAGCATTGCATAACATATTTTACGTGACTAAACTTATACAATTAAAGAAGTGTACTCAAAGTTTGACAATTTAAGTGAACAACATTTTTCTGAAAAGAAGCATACATCAAATGTTGATAAGCATAAACATAGAATAAACTCAATTTAATAGAACAACATTATTCTGGGGAAAAAACCACACATAACATGAAGGATATACTTTGAACAGTAGTAAGTATTTGGTACATAAGGTTTATATGTAAAGGTAGATATTATATGCAATGTATCATGTTTGTTTATGTCAAGTGTTGCTTAAATGGCAAAAAGAGAAAAATTGAGCAACAAGAATAAAATCAAATAGAATCAAATCAAATGGAGGATGAACTAAATAAATAAGAAAATGTTTAATATGTTTTTTTGTGGAATAAGAAATGGAAACAACACTTACGATGAGGATAGAACTTTAGAGAACTTTCTAGATACATATATAGTTACTTGTTATCAGGAGTGTTTGATTGGCGATAGGACAACTCTGTATATCGGTAGTCCGCCATTATTGGTAGTCCGCCATTATTGTGTGTTTACCGAACTGTTTGATAAAATGCCCCATTCATTCCCTGTGGGTTTTTTCTGTTTAAAAATGATATATTACCTTCCTTTGTAAACATGACATAATCTCTTCAAACCGTTTGATAGGTTAACAAGAAAGGTATATTTTCTTCAACGCTTAGATTTCAGTATATTTCGTTATTGAATTTGTGTTACAGGGATTAATGTCTTTTCCCCAATTTTTCAGTAACTTCGAATTATGGGCTGGCGTTTTTCCAACTTTGGCGGCAAATCTCTCACAGGAAGCGTGGGAGACGGCATATACTTCAAACTTTACCGCACTTGCTCTCAACGATTCTTGGACGTGTAACCTAGAAGATGACCTCAACAATGTAAGTGACGCCCTTAAACGTAATCTGTTTTGAAATATGCCCCCACCCCCCAAAGACAAACACACGCGCACGCGCGCACGCACGCACACACACACACACACCAACCTCCAATCACTTAAATTGCTAATATTCTAGCTCGGGTTTTTTCTTCTTAGAATTATTAATTTGTAAATGGGTGCAGTTTTTTCGTTCACACCTGACTGTTAAACGGAACGGAATATAAAACATGTTTTAAGACGTGTTCATATACTAGATCGTCATACACAACTTTGGAGTATGAATGTACCTAACTATGTGATAGAAACGACGTATTCTAGACTTAATTGTCTTCTACTTTAAGCTTGGAACTCGGCAAACGAGATTTACTCTGCCTTTTTTACACTTGGCATGAGATATCGGTGAGCCAAGCAGAGTTCAAGTGTATTCTGTTCTTTGTCATGATGATGTCGTCTGCTGCAGAACATTTTTCATGGTGCAGACGACAGCATCTCTCGTGCAAAGGGATATGAACATGACTCAGCTGTTCTGCGTCTCATTGTCGTCTGTTACTGAATAAGACATTTAAAGACGAAACATAGCAAGAATATAGTACGTTTTATTATGTTCGTACTTTTTCAACCCTTAAGATCTCAGTTCTGAAAAGCCCCCTTTCGTCTTAAAATTAAACAAAACGGTCAGACCGTTGTGTTACGAAGAAAGGTTGGTGTATAATTGTTCTCACATGTACCGGAAATGGGTTAATTATTAAAATGTATTTCATTCATTATTGGATTCATTGCTAATTTTGTGAAATTCGAATCTAGTGGTATATTTACGGCTTCCGGTTTACAACAGATCAGCTATTTTTATGCAAATTATCTTCGTAACGATGTTGTTTTTGTATGTATACGGTAACAAAAACAGAATGTTAAAATAGGAAACTTTGTACCTTCAAAGCATTGCTGCAAAAATCACGCTGATGTGACAGAATGTTGAATGTGAATATGACTCGTCAATTCACGTAAACTACCGATCAACTGTCGTTATTTCGGACAGACATGCCTGCTTATAGATGCAATAAAGTTACTAGCCTTGGACCAGTTAAAGGCTATCAGTCATATCAAATCAAGTATGTACATGACATGCCGTTCATTGTTGCATACGTCTGCTCATATTAGTTTAGCTCATGTGCACACTCAATGACCCGATATCAGCTGATTGTAATTTGATTGTTGCTGTATTGGGTTAAACTATGCTGTTAACAATATAGCCGCATTAATTAGTGCATGCTCACGCTAGTTAATGTTACCATATCAACGCATGAACGTTACATTTACCTTCACAACGCAGTTTAAGACGTACATCAACAAAAACACTGACACAATAGTATGTTCTAGTAATTTAAATACAAAGGTTCAGTATATAGGTCTAAAATACAATCAGACGTCTCGTTCCTTTCTTTAATTTATCCCAAGGATAAACTACAATAGAAGGACGTATCTACCGGTCACCGTTTCTTCAATGAAATGGGCTAAAACTCGTAAGTATAAGTCTCAATGTGAAATTTGACTGTTGTTGTCGTACCATGCATACGAGTCAAGACGTTGTCATGATAAAACTAACAACCCTGATGGCCACATCTTAATAAGGTCGCCATGTCAAAATAAATAAGTGTCAACAATTAAGCCCAAACATATACTAAGAAGTCATAGGCGAAGTCCGTCAGATAGTTGTCAGTGGAGTTGGTCTGTCAATTGTAATACACTATGTTACTACCCATGAATATATATGCTGTCCTTATTTCTATCGTTCATTAAGTTATGCCAGTGCTCCAATCGGTGATCATGAACTTGTACCTTAATTAAGGCATATGCACAAGAACATATTTCATATACTTGTATTTTAAAGCATATGTGCAGGGACAGCTTTCGTGCCAAAAAACAAGATACATTTAAGAAGTTTTAAGAATATTTAAAAACGAGAAACGCCATTATTGTATTGACCCTTTTTCGTCAGTTTAGCTGTGTAACGTTGTGGCGAGATTTGATAAGACTACCTATCGAAAACTCAACCCATGTAGACAATAAGATCAGCTAAAAAGTATGTCCACAGCTATTTGATCAACACTTTAACCTTGGACCACAATGCAGCAACACAATGTCATTTATAATCGACCTCATTAATGATTTTTCTTGAAATTAAACTATTATTGAAGTTGAAGAAATAACAAAGACATTGATACCAGAACACAGTTATTTAACGTAGTTTCTGTATTCAAGAAGGTCCTACTATTTCAATTAGTCAGCTACCTTCAATCATGTTACATACTGCTACCACTCCAGTTATCACAAGTATTTATTTATTTTCAGGCTGCGTCAGGAACAGGTCTTGCCTTCGTCATCTTCACACAGGCAATCGTAGAATTTGGATCATCTTCTCCTTTCTGGTCCATTATCTTCTTCATGATGTTGCTCTCCCTGGGTATGGGTAGTGAGTTTGGTACCATTGAGGGTTTCACCGCCTCCATCTACGACCTGGAACCTTTCCCAATGATCACAAGAAGGAAGTGGCTCGTATCAGGTAACGCTTTACTTTGGTTTTATGATGGGTTGTTCTTATGCACAACTTATATTTTAATAGAAACAGTTAGGTACGTTTTCAAAGTTTAATCAAGGGGGTACCAGTGTCGAAATGTGGTTATTCTCGGGTACAATAATAATAAAACAAAGATGATGACGGAGAAGAAGAATATGATGATGAAGAAGAAAATGAAGAAGAAGAAAAAGAAGAAGGAGACAGATGAAGAAGAAAACCAACAACCCATAGGAAGACGAACAACAACAAGAAAAAAGAAGTACAACAATACGCGAAACAAGGGTGATGCCGGTATTGGTGGTGTTAATGATGGCGAAATGTTGATAGATGATCATAATGGATATGCTATTTATTGTTTATTTAAGTAAAGGTATATAAACATGTACTGTATCATTGTTGTGCTCAAGGTTGTCAATACTGACAAAACAGCAAATCGAGATTAGTCCTACCAATGTCCTGGTTATTTTACAACACATACCTTTGCCAGAAAAAGACATTGTTAGATTTGTGATAATCTGTTTTCAGGTCTTATATGTGGTACGTCTTGTCTCATTGGAATCTTGTTTGTGTTGGGCAGTGGCTCGTACTGGGTAGCCTTGTTTGATACGTACGCTGGGTCCTTCCCGCTTATTACTGTGGCCATGATGGAATGTTTCAGTGTGGCCTACTTCTACGGGGTGGACAGGTGAGGCGTCAATTCGTTTTTGTCTTCATTAAATGAGGGAACTTATATTACAGAAAGAAAATCAGCATTATGTGATCTGACATTAATTACCCGATATTAAGGTCAATGGTAGTTCTAACGTTTTCTTCTTAATACAACCGCTAGTGCAAGACCACAATGTCACTAAACCTCCAAATTAATGCCACTGATTAAAAAGACCACATATTTTGCTGACAATATTCGATTCACTGTTCAATGAGTCTACTTTATACCAATACTAACAATGACACGTTTTATTATATAGGTTTTATTTCATTTACTTTACTTATTAAATTCGTTTTTATTATTGTGTTTATCTCTGCAATAATAATGTACATGTATATTAAATTACTAAACATGGGCGTGAATTTGTTGCAGGTTCATGGATGACATAGAATTCATGATTGGCAGCAGACCACATCGTTACTGGCGATTCGTGTGGAAATTTGTCTCACCATTTTTCGTGCTGATTCTTCTGGTTATAACCATAATCAAATACTTCCTCACCACTCTACACTACCAGGCATACGATGCTCTTACGGTACGCATTACTCTGGTTACGATTTACTCTGTGTGCAAAAAGTGAAAGCGAAATTAACTAGAATAAGTATTTCTACTTCAAATCCGATTTTTTTTAAACATCCTCCATTATCGAATTTTTACTTCAAGTCCTGTAACAATCGTAAAGATGTCATGAATACAAACTTCCTGCTGAGAACGAATCAAAAGTGAACAATAAAACACTTCTCTCGTCAGCAATCGCATACATGTGTCACGTCCACTGACTCAAAATAAGGACAGCACTCAACAGAGAAATGTATTTGAACTATAATGAGTATTTAAATGGGACGACCATTCAAAATGGTGAGGGCAGTCCTCTGGCAAAAAACAACGTTTCTACCAATGGCGTATCGCATCAAAAGAATCTTTACACTCGTTCTCATTGGCTAGACTTTTAATCAGCTGAGTATTAAAATCGAATAATGTCGCGAAAAAAAGGCTTTGGTTTAACTAGGAAAAATAAAAGTCAAGTCATTGGGTAGAGCCCTTATTCAGAAGCTTTGGCCGTATGAATGGAGAAAACCTTGAACCTTTTTTTCTTTTCAAATTTCGCGTTCCTTTTTAGTTTTATAGGAAGTCGTTGTTTGATAGTAATGCGTTTTCGAACTTTAATGTTTAGACATGTCAACTAAATGAAAGTTATCTCTTATGTCATGATTTAGTATACATAATACACTTGAACATTTTCTGTGACCATATCAATAAGGCTTTATACAAGGACGTGTACCTCAGAGCTGAAAACATGATCAGTACAAATCTCAGAAGTAATTTATTTCATATTCGATCATGTTTAGTAATTACATGACTTAGACGTGCAGTGTACTCGATTCAAAATTTGAAAGTGCATACTATGCTCGAATGAATTTAAATAACACTAACAAGAAGTCGTTAAAACTAGTATGTTATTAAGATTCACTGTACAACAAGGTCATGTATGTTATTGCCTTCTCAGAATTTGACTAACCTTTTTCAACTCTGCGGTAAATGTCCCCGTAAAAACATGAAGCTCACACACAACTAGTCATACAGCTTATGCCAGTTTTCACATAAACCTGTGAATTTTGTCTGTCTGTACATTGTAATGACTCCAAATCAGTTCATTCAATCGTATGGCTGCATATTAATGTGAATTAAAGATCATGACGCAAAAACAAACTCGTTTCAACTGTAATACCGCTGTACATAGCCTACATACAATGACATTTACAAGTGCATTTACCTCTGCTTGAGTGGTGCATGAATTGAACCAAGAAATATATACACGTACGTACATCGGTGTATAACTTGAGCACTTATTTCTCACCGAAGTAGCTTTTTGAAAGTAACATGTTATCTATCTTATATTGAGTCTGTACGTACCGCTTTCTTAACCTTAAATACTCGCATTGGGATTTGAATTTCACATTTCCGTAATCTAAGGATTAACTCGTCTGCTTGCAAAACTACTGGATGGATGTTATTCCTTTTATTATCATTAGAGTATTTTCAAAAACAATATCGTACATGATGTACACATAAGTTGACTTCTCGAAACAAATCATTGTGCACATATACTTGTATTGACTTTCTTATACTTTGAAATAGTTTGATGTATTTCTTACATGTTCAATGTTAAATGTTCAAGCAACGTTCGGCCACGCTTTCAAAATACGCAAACATGCCATTATCTGTCCTTGTGGTTGGTTAAGATCCAATGGCGACAGAGTAACACAGGAAGTGCCAATCCAATTCCTTGAACACCTTAAACCCATATACAAATCAATATAATTGAGAATATATTGTATGCATATGATAACGAATGGTTTATTATTTTACAAAATTTAACTAAAGTGCATACCAGAAACGCCTACGTTATGTGTGTCAGCAATCAATACATTTATGAGCGGTAACGTATGCACATGGAATCTAATATTTAAGAGTACATTTTAGTTGAGTGTTTTCATTGATGTTTTTATTACGGCAAGAAAACATATAATAAGTCTAGTTGCAGCTTCTGAATAATAATTTAAAAGTTTAATATGACTTAGAACAAAAAAAAAGAGAAATAGGTATTGCAGTATTATTACTTTAAGGTAGTCTATACGTATACTTCGAAGTTTGGGTTATTTCGCCATTGTTCGAGAACCAATAGAATAGTTGTGGAGGGTAGCAGTACTTTTCTCTCATTGTGATTGGCTTACAGTCGAAATTACACGGAATTGTTCGAACTAGTCATGGAATGTACGCCTTAACCATAAACACCATAGAAGTTAAAGATCACGCGAGTATCACGGCTGAGACATAAACTAGTGTGCTTGTCGTTGAACCGAACCGTGTGCAAACAAACACGCGTTGTTGTAACACATAGGTCTTTACTTGCATACGTTTGTGTAAACCAAACTCAGTGGAATTTTCCATTCTTAGAATATCAATACTAGTATGGTTACTTATAGTATGCATATCAGTAGTTTATAGGAAACATATCAGTGAAATAAAGATCGATATTACTCTTCTGATTAGTAAAATATAATATTTGGTTTGATGATTAAAAGGCATGAACTAAAATGATTAAATATCTATTTAGTGAAATATCGAATTATTGTTCACTCGTAATGACCACAACTTTAATGTCACCCAAATTAATGGGGTCATCAATTGTTAAAAAAAGTTCGACCTTTCACTGAAAAATATAATTATCATATATATGACACATTCAAATAGTCGTCGTACACATGTACTATATTCAAGGCGCAGACAGAGTTTGTCGTTTATCAGTTTATACTAATATCAACTAGTCCATGTCTGCACCACTCAGAATAAATAGCAAACTGGTTAGCCATAAAACACTGCAACATGAGAACAGACACAACACATGTCAACGTTCGTTATCCAGCTCTGACATGTAATAGCTCAATACTCTATGTTCCTGTATTGTTCATGAAAGGCATTAGCCTTAGGTTTCTTGGCGTTAAATGGTATGTTGTCACTGTATGTATGCCTTAGTTTGTTTATAAGCTAGCTCGCGTTCAGTTTCATATATTGTTCACGTTCTATATCTTCAATATTTTTATTTTTGTTCCAGGCAAAGATGGTAAATGCAGATTATCCCTGGTACGCCGCATTATTTGCCTTTATCCTCGTCTTCTCCTCTATCGGTTGTATCCCGGGTATTGCCCTCCTTAGAAAATTCAAAATCCTCAACTGGAACTATGCTAAACAAATCCAAGCTGAGATGCACGGACATACCCAAAGTACGGCCAAGTTTATACGATCAGTGTCCAGTGTTGATAACGATTCGGGACATAACTCCGACGAGCAGGTTGTCCCACCTTATTCAGATGTGCCTAAAGCTGACCCGCAGGAACTAGGCGACGGTGCTGTTAAATTCCATCTAGTTAACAAGTAAAGCGTCTAGCTCCAATCAGCCAAGTGTTAAACAAAAAACATGCACACAGGACAAAACATGACAAAACATGGATCTACTGAGCAGTATGTGCAACTTGAAGAAACAAAAGATTTTGAGGATAAATAAACGTTCATCAACACAGACATGGTTTATTAAGTGCCAGTGTTACACTTAAACTCATAATGCACGTGAGAAGTTGTTACCTTTAGAAAAAGTGTTATATTTAAATGAACTTGTAAATAGTCAACCATTGAACGTCAATATGTTACTATGTTTGCTTTAACATCACCAGTTGAATTTTGCACTGTATTGACAGGTAGTTAATTCCTATACTTGTGTCGTCCAGCACTTTATATTCTTTGTTCACTCATTTAAATCGTATTCAATGGTAAGAAGAAAACACTTGGAGTATTCAGTATCCAATGTGTTAAAATGATTTGGAAGGTCAAGAACATACAGTTATTGTGATAGGTTGGTTTTTCCGTGTGGGCAGATTATATTTCCATAAGATCAACATATCCATATTGTAAACAGTCGATGTCATCGTATCGAGAACTGAAGAATAAGTGTACACAATGTCCACAATATATATATGCTGAGTTTGTTTTTAATCATTGTTCATAAGGCAGCAGATCAAGTTTAGTGTCAGCATTGCATTGTTTATGTTCAAAACATAACACATAGGAGCGGGAGACAGACTCATGTTTTTAACAATCGCATGTGTATTTATTTTGTTCAATCGATTAGAAGAGTGTTCAAAATAAGAATGTATGCGATACAACCATTCAAGTTAATGAAGTAAACTTAATCAACCATCTTCCTACACATTTTTGAAAGTCCAATTTATACAGCACGGCATTTTCTTTTTTTGAGCGAATCGATTTCTACTGTATTTTGTTAAATAGTAAGATACATCTGTAAATAACATGATCGGTATTGTTAATATATAAGTCTGATCAATATGTTTATCCCGCACCCAAACATACAAAGGCATTAACAATTGGAGACCAATACTGCCGAGATATATAATAAAACATCGTGTATATCCCCTTTTCAAGAATGTGTATACACGCATACGTTAATGTTGATACTAATTTTAAATTCGACCATCCATGTCAAATAAGTTTGCAGTGTATACTAGTGATGTTACATGATTGTCGTATTAACCGAATTATGTAAATGATTGTTTACAACTGTGATACAATTATAACATTGGGTTTTTAAGTTGTATTCTAACACTTACTCGAGAAATTTCCATGGACATGTGTACACAAGTTACACAATTAATCATTCTACATTCACATGCAATTCATGAAAGGTCAAACTATAAAAAAGATAGTATTCTCGTATGGTAGATACATTGGTTTTGCCTATGTAAACGGTCGATTGATAATGTACTGCAGTAAACTTGGGATAGATGCCAACCAAGAACACAAACAACTTATGTATCCTCTTTTGATCGTTTGATATGTGATTGACGGCATGTTTGACCTTCCACTCGTTGAAAAACGTTAGTGAATGTTGCATGTTGCTGTTTGTTATTTTGTAAATCTACGAAAGAAACATATTTACAAATAAGCATGACATGACATAACTTGAATTCCATGACGTCACATGTTTTTTTCTGTTATGTTAAGACACAAAGTCGTTGAGTTTGATTGTGTTGTAATATGTTTGTTGTAGATTGTACACACACTTGATACGTTAATATGTTATTTACGTATGTTTGATGCTAGTTATAATTGTGTTACATAGGTTTTTAGCTTGTGTTGATTATCTTTGGGTTAAAGTGAAACTGCTGTAAACATCCTTTTATAAAGAAGCCGATACAGTAGTTTCGCTTTCACTCAAAGTAATAATTGATCAGAATCTGTTTTATTTTAATATAAACGCTCAAAATAAATATTGAATTTTTTTTTTCAAGTTAAAAGTTGCAAACCTTATCGTGCTTTTATTATCAAGGTACTATAGTTTCTACGTCGTCTATGATAATATCACTGCTTGTGGAAGATGAACAAAACAGTAAATTGTTGATCTGAAGTCTCCGTATCAATTTCATAATCGTCGATATAAAAACTTGCTAGTTATGTATATCCGGAAAACGGGTGATACAACACGTTATGCCATAGTATGGGTAGAATAATATTTATGAAAACACTTTTATGACGTCCTGACTCAAAATATATTTACTTTCAATTTTAATGCAACATATAGTTTGGGCATTTTATTTGCAAGCATATCAACTAGTCTATGATTGAGCTTTATTTAAGTGGGCATAGCTTTCTAGTGGTAATACGTCAATAGGTTGTGTGGTATTTTATACCGTCTCAGGTGTTCAACACGTTTGCATAATCACCAATAATTTATTGATCGCATATTGTTTCATGGTCGACAACGCTAGCCCGAGTCGTTAAAACTTGATGCGACCATTACAACCGCATAGACTATCGCAAATACCCAAATGACGTTGCGACGGTATATGCGGTCATTCAACAATCGCAAATGTCGTCGCGTGGACCAATCAGAAACGATGTTACAAACTGAGTGCGTTAGAAATGTGTACCCTTTTCACGCTTTAATTTGATGTTGTTTCACATAGTTTGGTGTCAATATATCGTTATGCAAGTTGATCGCGAGTTATTCAAGTTAATTGTCATCTTTCCTGGAATCAATGCAATTAGTTTCTGCATTTGAAAACAAAGTCATGGCTCAGGGATTTTAGGAAATGTATTATATTAAGTTCTTGTTGAATGTATTTGGTTTTTAGACTGGATTTTTGGATCTCCCTGTGTTCTTCCCTGTCTGTTTAGAGTGTATTATTTTCTTAAGAGTTTGATACTAGTACATATAACCAATTTGTCACTAACACACGAGTATTGGTTTTCTTGGTTGCTAGTTACGATTAGGATTCATTTGCTATAATTATGTTGTGATTATGCACTCATATCAAATGTAAATAGTTGTTTGTTAAATTGCTGTACAATATTATGAGTTTAAACGTAGTATGATTGGAATGAAAGTAAGTCGACGATGTGTTGATGATGATGACGACGTTGATGATTGATATCCAGGGGTGAAAATATGTCTCTGTTAAGAAACCCTAAACTTGTCTCAGAAGGGACAAAGGGACTCAACAAAAGGGGACAGGACCATCTTGGTGTCTAACCCTCAGACAATTAACAACATTACAACGTACATGTGTTTTTGAAAAAATGTTCGCTTTAGTTATACCCTCGATTGCTTGCCCTACATCACTGGTTTTGACTTTGATATCTCCATCTCAAATCTAACAAGTGGATGAAATGGTCTGAAGACAAAAGCTGTATTAACGTTGTGAATAGACAGCAGCTTACAAAAAAGCAAATCTCAGCAAGAATGACCTTCAAATGACATTGACTCTGATATGTTAATGTATAAGGAAAAACACTATATTTTGTTTCAAAAAGCCATCGAGACTTGAAATCATCGGAGTCTATCAACTGTTTTAGTTATTTCGAGTATTGCATCCATAAAGCATCTGAAAAGAAGTGTGTGTTCGCCTAAAACGTATATTTACAGTAAAACCAAATGGTTAAATTCCTTGTGTTACAACTGCTGTTCTATAAATGCCTTCTTGTCTGGTCCGTGTCGGTTTTTGCTCCAACACTATCATTAACGTGTGTATCATTGTCACATTCCATATTGAGATCTTAACCATAGTGCCGTCAACAATTGCCTAATAATAAGCTTTGTTACAGATTTAATTTTTTTGAATATCAAGCATGTACACATATGAGCTTCGGTCTGTAGTTATGACCCTTTTTATGTTATTGCTAATATTTCTGAAACTATGTATGTATTACCTGTAGTTAGGATTCAAGGAGCGTCAATGCAGATAAATAGCCTTTTTCTAGACAACACTACACACATTGGTAGAAGGTTGAATACTTTTATATAGTAGAGATACCATTAAGTACAACATATAATTATGTAAATATATGCAAAATAGGCCATTTATTGCTCTTAGTATAAATGTTATCAATAACTGTAGTATTTAACGATATGTATCGATAACTGTAGTATGTATCGATAGATGTCGAATTTACTGATACTTACCGATAACTGTCGTATTTATCGATAGCTACAGTATTCAGGGTTATTTACCGATAAGTGTAGTATTTATCGATAACTGTAGTATTCAGCGATATTTATCGATATCTATTGTATTTACCGATTACTGAAATAATTACCGATAAATGTAAAAAGGGTTATAACTACATTAATATAACATGTCGTATTTTGTCATTCAATGTTGTATTATTTCATGCAACACAAAAACAAGGGGCGACTTTGAAATTATTGTATAAATCACTTGCTCAAATGCTTCATACATAGGTTTCAAACTCGTTCCTGGTAAAAATTGAGTTCAAACAAAATGTACGTTCACTTGGTTTTGTATTTATAGTGTATTGCTCACACTTCATAACCAGAGTTTTAAAATCTATCAATATATTTATTATTTATTTGTAATGACAATAAAACAGACGAATACTTTGACATTGTGTTCATGTCTAATTTATTCATGTTTTATTGTATTCAATTTATTTTGTAACCTATTACCACCGGTCTAAAAAACATACAATTCAATATATATAAACATAATAAAAAGAGCACACGTTTTTTAAGCGAAAACTATTGTGGACCTGTTACATTTGTAAAAAAGCCTCGCTGTATCGGCAGGCCTACGTAGACATTGCCTCTCGCAACATGGGTTTTCTGGAGAATCTGTTGTACGAAGTGAGACAGTGTAAACTCAAAGGGTAGAAACCAAACAAACGTATATTTAAGTTCCGCTATTATAACCCCTCGATTTTTTTATTATTTTTTTTTCGTTCGACTTTTGTCGGTTCTGCGTGGTCATTCGGTTTTTTCATCCCCGCCACAACGGCCAATGACCTCCGACTTC
>ENA-OREC01000181-OREC01000181.1-marine-metagenome-genome-assembly--contig:-NODE-181-length-19307-cov-14.454082_pt1 | contig 19307 bp, 7 predicted proteins | sample MGYA00248626_ERZ508543 | MGnify/ENA primary metagenome ERZ508543 (study PRJEB26211, sample SAMN05518279) | marine metagenome | isolation source: Puget Sound, Washington, USA | host: Bankia setacea...
TATTTCTCTTTATGTAAGAATGAGTGATAGGGTCCTGAGGTGTTCCGATTTAAAATATATGTAAGTACTCTTTAGACATCAGGTACAATTGAACTTTCTTGACACTGCAGCCTATACATAATAATTCGGTTCATGATGTGAGACAATTGGTTCTAGCTATGATATATTGAAACAGGATAAAACTAATTTCATTCACAAATGGTTCCATAAAATATTTGCTATTACTGTACGGCATTTGAAATATTGTTTTTCTTTTGGAAATGTACGCATTATTAAAACTTTTACTCTTTAATTAAAAGCAACAAACAGTAAATTTAAACGCCTATAATTCTACTACTTCTTTGAGTTTAAATACCCATTCTAACACAATTTGTACAATTTGGGATAATCATACTGCAATAATTTGACAGTATAAAGATTTCTTACTATAGTAACATGATTTAAGTTAGTTTAAATTAAAGAAAACAAGTTTTACCTTTGAAGAAAACGCTAAACCCTAAATCACTAAGTTCACATCCAAATGAGCAAAATTATAATACCATCTACCAGATTTATTGAACATTAAAATAAAAAGTACATGAACTTGCCGCATGATTTTATATTAAACATGAACCAGCAATAAAAAAATACTTAAAACCAATTTTGAATTATTTTCATTTGTAGCAATTTATTAAACGATTAATCTATTAAGAAGTAATTGTCATTTTCCTTTATTTTCCAGGACATTATATGAATTTTAATGCGTTCCTTAATTTCATGAGAAAAAACCTTATCCTTTTATAGCTAAATTATGACAAAATTGGGTAATAATTGTACAAACGCTTTAATTTCACAATAAAATAAACAAGTTTTTATTTATGTAACATGCATATAAACATTTAAGGGACAACACAAAAATGACTGATGTATAACAGGTTTTCAATACAGTGTTCAATCATTTTTAATATTCGTATATATGTTGTTAATTGTTAATTAATATTAGTAACAATATTCATAATCAAGCCTGCACAATTGACATGAATTTCAGTGCCCCCCAAATAAACAAAAAATAAAACATGACATAACGGCCACTAATTGTAAAAGCCTCCATGAAATCGCGTGTGCAAGTTTTCTCGAGTTTATTATAAAAGTTAAATAATAAAAGGGTCTTCCACCTCTAGTTATAATGCAGTGGCATGCGACTATGTTTACGAAGCTTTCACATATTAAGCTGTTTTGAATAACTTTGATTGACATGCACAAGTTCAATCGCCTGTGTGTTTCACAGTCAAATAAAAACTTTTGAAGTTCACGATTCAAGTGATGTTTCTCAACTAATTTAATAATTACTCTCTTATAAAACTTTCTAATAAAACGAAGTTAAAATACAATCTCTTTGGTATTAAAAGAAATTAAATTTACTTAATTACGATAACTTAACATATATTATCAGTGAGTTGAACTAATTTTTGTATCTGTTTAAGGATTATTTTTCAGTTTTTAGCACATTAAATAATAAAATGAAAATATGTACAATGGAATAAAAATTAAAATCCTCCACACGCCCAAAACTGCGAGTAACTGTCTAGTGAATAAGAGAATAATTATTACTTTAAACATCTAATTTTATCCTGTCTCAGAATCACAAGCAAAATACATTTCTTACATCAGGGCAATATTTGTTCTGATTTATGTACTTATACGTGTTTTCTTTATTTTTGTCTAAACTTCAAGGATTTATTTTTCTAAACTTTAAAAATACAAATAAACCTGTGAAAAAAATAGAGAGGGTACATTTTTATATCTATATGTGCAACTTTCTTTTGTCTTAACTTTAGAGATTAATTTTTCTGAAGTTTAAAAATACATATTTACCTTGGGAAACAATAGAAAGAGAGTACATTGTTAAATATCTATATAAGAAATATCTGACATCAAGAAAGGATGGAGTTATTTGCTATGTCACATGTTTTTTCGCGCATGATGATATGTCAATGTGTAGCGAGTGCAGTATGACAGTGTGTGCAGTCTGACAATGTTTATCCGCGTGTTGACCAGACTTGTTTACACACGCTGTACTTTTTCACTGACAGTCATTATGTCTACAGTTTAATGTTTACTGTGCTATCGTGTAATGATCTTGATATTTAACAAAAGGATATTTATAATGTTAAAAATAAACTATCATACATTATAAAAAAAACATTTTCCAAGAAATTTGCTTTGTACAGATAACAACTTTGTTTGTTTTGTTTGTTAATTTTGTACTAGAATTTTAACAACATCAAATTATGTTGAAGTTGTTAATTTGAAACAATATTTATTTTTTTCTTACTAAATTTAAAGAATTTGTAAAAGCTTTTATAAAATTAATTAAATATCATTTCATATTAACAAAACAAAAATTACTTTTAGATTTATTATTGACAAAAAACAACGTGAAACATTCCAAGACAATCTGTTTGGACCCAAAAATATAATCAATAATGTCATTTATAATGAAGAACTTTTTAATTGTACTAGATTTAATAAAACAGCATCTTCTCAGCAAGGAGATTTTTGTTGTTGCTATTTCTTGCTCTTACACTGCCGAAATAACATTAACAAGAAACAAGAATGTTTTATTTTAATTGTTTTAGAAATATCAAATTTTACACAATTCATATTCCACATGTTCTTGTACTATAATCATGCAATGTAATTATTTATTTTGTTGTCAAATAATTTTATGCGCAAATTCTGTGTTTTCATTCAAAATGTCTTTAAAGGAAAACAAATATTTACATTTTGTTGTTAATTACTCACATTCATAATTCATGTTTACATTGGTGAAGTTTGTGATAATAATATTTATTCAATTTAACTATACATTCAATCAAAATTCCATTCCCACGTGTAGCTTTCTTTTTCCTACAACAAACTATAACAAACTTTTCTTAAAGACTGCAGCATGCCTTGTATCAAGAAACATTGATATGCTTTCCATATCTTGTTACTAGCGTGCCTTTAACATGTTGGTCAGGACTTTTGAACATTGAAAACATGCTGCTAACAGATAATCAATCAAGAGCAGAACATCAGTGGCACATCCTAAATTTAACAACATATTCAGTACAATGCTCCTGAACTTTCATTCACACAGCATACAAATTGGTGTACAAAATCATCCAGAAATAATCACTATCAAACCAATGGAGCCAGCTTATCAATGGATCTATTTTTAGACCTATTTTAGATATGGTTCTATTCAAATAATGCATTCTGCGTGTAAACTGCTTTTGTTTAGTCTTTAAAGTAATACATAATGTCTAGAAATTATTTCACAATAGATGATATGCCAAACTAGACAAAACATAATTAGGAAAATGATATTTGAACGCACGCCAGACATGACACGCCCCTTCACAATGCCGCAGCACATTAGTGTATCTTACTTTAGATACGACCTTTAGCTGAGAAAGAGACATTTCATTAAGAATTCATTCAAATCATCAATGGAATACTGTTTATGTGTATTAATATTATCACAAACTGTTACAACTTACCGGATTTTTGTTTTCTTAAATCCATAGCTATCGTTTCTAACAACTTTCGCTTCATGTGTATGTGTGTTAACAGACGGTGCGCGCGCTGCATGCTATATGTATCACTAGTAACTATCCTTCACATTTGCGCGCATTATGTACCAAGTACCACATATATGTAGTCCTTTAAAATACCAAAACTCCATCTATTGTTGTGGGAAACATGACACAGTCAACTAACTACACTGTCTTAATCCAAATATAGATATGTAATCTTCCTGTAGTTTCTAAGAACTTTCAAGTTTTAAATTCTAAAGTTTCAATTCTGGAACCAGACAAATGCAGTTTTTTATGCTCACTGTTTCGTCTACCCTTCTACTTCCCGTTTAAAAGTGACACGTTCAGACTTTTAAACTTGAGTGGTAAAGGAACACATTTTAAACCAATACAAATCTTTCCTCAACCACTTTTGACTATCGTCTGATCAACTGCATGTTCGCTTTTGTGCATATGACTAATCCTAAAACTCGCAGTGTGCATAAGTACTACACTTGCAAACTGTGTCCTATATTTTCTAGACTCTTGAATCTACAATCGTGTACATCAGGCCGCACCCACACATTACTTCGGCTTTTATATTGTAATGTGTTAAACTATTCAAACAAGACTGGTGCAGTTGTTACATTTACATTGGTTACTTAACAACATAAAAGTAACGCAGGTGTAATTAAATATTTTTTTATGTTTTAACTTCACTGATACATCACAACAAACTATTTTAGATCATTTATGGACTTCAAGGAAAACAACATTACATCTCATTTTAGCGGTGTTCTACTGTATGGTTTGAATATTTTTAAAAGCCTATTGCGGACACACATTACTGATTCAGTACTGTACAATGAACCCTGAAAGCTAATCAGGCCTTTGTGTGCAGCAGGGAACTACATTTTCTGTATCAAGTGCAACAAGCTCAAGTTTCAATAGGATTATAACTGCAGCATCAACGGAGACTCATAGATGATGTCATTTGTAAACCTGCTCTGCTCTGTTTAAATTCCAATTTTAATACCACAACATTTTAATAGCCTTACCAATAGTCTCGTTGCTGCAAAAAATCATGCTTTTAAGTCCAAACATGCTCTCTGCACAATATCATACACACACGTCAGTCTCAAATCAATTCTAAAGGGCTCTTGAAAACCGACATTACAACATTACCGACGTTAAGTTTAACAGAGAAAAGAGAGCACACATGTAAAACTGCACTCCACGACACACACACAGAGTTTAACAGCTGAAAATCTCATGACAGCCTTTACGGACAGTAAAAGTACATTCAGTCATGATAAACTGGCTACATGTAAAATACATTATAGAGGCCACAAGCTTACACAAATAACATTTCACAACCTTTTTTCCATTAAAAAATAGAATGTTATTAAATGTCCAATGATTTAAGAATCAATAATTGTGTAAAGGAATTGTAATATTAACATGACTTTAATTCCTACAATATGAATGAAAAATCACTTATGTCTGATTATGAACTATAGTGTACATATTTAATTGTTAACATGTGTAGCACAGTTTTCGAGAAGAATCTGTACATAAGTGTCCTACTTTATTTAATTTATGACATCACCTGACATCCAAACACATCTCTTTAAAAAGTAGAGCATAATGGGCCCATTTATAAATGCACATGAATGTTGGATTTATTCCTTTATTAATTCAAATACACACATGAGCTTGGTGTTATGTTATCACCAGCTAGATTTATAGAAAGTGTTTTACTTGCTTAAAACTTTTTAAAAATATGTCAAACTTTCAATTTTATTTATTTTTGGGATGTTTATTTTAAAATATTCTTTTATCTTACAAAATAAAATAATTATGATAATCAGATAAACACCATGTAATTATCAATATTTTAGTTGCATTGTTTTCTTAATTTTTGTTATTTTAATTAGATCTATATATCTTGCAAAATGTTTTTCTAAACCAAAGCTTATACTATCAATTGTTAATAATTATCATAGATTTAAGATTATTTATTTTCTCAGGATTAACAGCAAATACCATATTACAAATGAAAGTAACACACTGTTTAATTACATTAAAAATAATCATACATTAAAGCACAAATTAACCTTTTGCAATATTACACTATAACAAAATGAATACATTTAAAATGCATTAGCTCAATAAACACTTTTGTAGACAATTGTTGCGGTCCAAGTAGGTCATTTGTGAGTGCTTTCTGATGACGACATTGCTGACCAGACAGACACGGGGTTAACTATTCTGACTCAACCATGACCTATTTCACCAGATCTGACCCCTATACAATCATGGCCAAATGTCAACTCCATCAAAAGTGAAAATAGAAGAAACGGAGAAAGTTACCTGCATTCAAAGCATTCCAACACTTACTCTATTACACATAACAAACACCGAAATCTCCTCTCACCATGACATATCTCCGTTTTCTTTATCCAGACAGAGTAACCAACCGCCGACGACCTATTTTTGGAACAAAGCGAAACATGGCCTATTGACAGACATGCATGTTGATGCACATATACGCCCAGTTAAGAACGGAAATAAGCACAAACAATAGACTGACACGCATAAACATCGATACCCAGCTCAAGTGAACACAATTTAACATGTACTTTAAAACTTAGAAAATAATTCTATCCTACCGGTTGATAATGACAGCGTGTTTTCATCCATCATTTGACCGACTTTTCACCCCAACATCGACCTAGTTTATGCCGTCTGTATCCCAGAATGCTTCATTAAAGATGTCTGCGCCCTGGTAGGAAATATCGCCCACTTTGTAATTTACAGCGTTCTTTGGTTTATTTCGAGTTAGTATAACACCTTACACAACTAACAACGATTTTCTTTCTTTCTGTGATTGTTTGGCACTATCGGTTTCACTTGCAACGTAGCACAACTGGCTTATTTCAATCTAACTTGACATGCAGGGATTTCGGATACTATGAATTCGGATGAGGACAACACTAGATTGACATCCTTTACCGATACTTTTGAATGTCATTTGTGACGGTGAATAACATAACATTTTATAAAGAGTTTCCTATCTTCTTTCAATATGAATCTATGTTCATTTCCAGCTCAAAAATGACTGCAAACTTTCATTTATGTTGGTGTGATGTATAGCAATGTTTATTTTATGGATGTATGTGATGCTTAGGTCATACTTGCACAGGTTTTATTGTTTTGTATTCACCAAAACACAAGTATTTTTTTAGTGTATTATGTGTTTAAGCCCAGGGATAACTGTCTTTAAATGGCATAAAGTCTGTAAGAATAATGGTGCGGTATCAATAGGTTTACGTTGGTAGACTAATTTAGTTGCAATTGATTTACTGTATTTATTTCATTCCGATACCTACGCAAAATGGTTTGTTTTGGTGATGAAAACGCGTCTGCATGTACGTTAGCGTTCTTAAAATAGAAACGGTCCGAGAACAAGCTAGCCTATTGCCTTGACAAGCAGACGTTACTGTACTATAAGAGAAGTAGATCTGCGTGTAGTTAGGTACATGCATTTTTCATAAACTTGCATTAAAAACTTCTACAATGAATCGTTTAACATATCATTAATATGAAATATAACGCGCTTATCTACTGTAAAGATTGTGTTTTCTTTTTGTGCTAATGCAAAGTTTAAAGACAACGCCTGCTTTGTTAATCATCATTATCACATTTTCCACGTGCCGTGGCGGTTTTATTCTGTAAACAAAAGTTGCTCAATCGTCTTTTAATTACACATGATCCCCGATTACGTAAGCATTGTATATCGAGTGACCCGTTGACACCCCCTCGGGGAAGATAAACTGGTGTCAAACTTGGCTAGGAAATACACAGGGAGTACGATTTTCACAGCTTGCGTTATAATGGAGTCGCAGTGTATAGTTTACTGGTCCCTCATTTACACTGCATTTTAACAAAAGGTTGATTAGGTTAGCAGTCTGTTTTAATATTTAATATTTAATAATTGAGAGTATTCTTATGCTTTATGGTTATATCATAGACTGAAAGTGTAATCATGGACACAGCTAAACTAGTGGACTGGTCCTACAAACATGTGGTTTAGATAATTAATGCCCAAACGGTTACATTGACCTGATGACATGAAGCTGAAATTTTCAGATATCCTTCTCAGTTCTGATAAAGTGTTGTTAAATAACTTTATTTTGAAGTTAATTAGCAAAAAAATAATTCCTTTTCATATGAAAGTAGAGGATGAAATGTTACTTGTGACAATCCATCAGGATACATTGGACTTTGAAGAAAGCAACAATATCATCTAAAATCATATATATGTTGGCATATCTATTGGTTGGTAAAGCATTGTCAGACATTTTAAACCAACAATGACAAGCCTAACCTCACTAGGAGTTTGAAAATGAGTAGAAGGTGTTTATATATATCTCAGTCTCTTGTTAAGGTATTGTTTTTTTAGTGAAACATTTCCTAAACTCGTTTCACTGGCATTACAATACTATATAGAGAAACACAGACATTCTCATAAAAGTGCATTCAAGTGTTAATTAGTAGTTATTTCTGAATACAGTATTACCGTACTAGAGGTCATATTTTCAATGACGAGCCAGTCTTGCTATTTGATGCTCAAATCGGATATTTATGATTTATATTCGTTGTCGTTCACATAAATTCTTAATGACTCTTAGCAGTAACGTAATAGTATATATGCCATTCAAACTCACCTCTGATCAATATAATTTCATTTAGAGAGGACAAGCTAGCAATTAGCTTTGTGAGTGTTTTGGAATATACTATATTATTGTGTTTTATTCAGCACGTATCTTGGTAACATTGATTCCTAAATGTTTACCCTATCTGTTTCCATTCTAAATATCCAGACAGTGTGTTTGAAGCTCATCAGTTGTTGTGTTCTGTAATCTGACAGAGTATTCCATTGACCCTAGTCTCTATAAAATTTGTACTGCCTTGGAGGGTATTCGATCAAGCCTTCAGCAAATAATTTATAGAAATCCACATCAGCATCGTCTAGACGGAGTGTCAATAAATTATTTACTGCTACAGGGATTTGAACCAGAAATGTTCAGACGAACCCGTTTTATGAAAGGTCTAAGTCGGCGTTGTCTGGTCAGTGCCTCGTCTAATGGTCGGTAAATTATTGTTAGTGTAACTCACTTTTATATGGCTTTATGACTGTCTGTGATTCTTTATAGAGGATAGCCCTTGTATTTCTGTCCTGCAAGGAAATGATATAAATACTGTTGTAAAATGATGACAGTAACAAAATTACGAAACTGTCTGGGTAGGATGAACAGTGCAGAACAACACAGAAATCAGTACCATATGGTTCAACATCTCATATCCTGCTTATGTTAGGCTGCTATCTTTGTTTTACCACAATACTTCCAGTTAAGTTTGTGGTAAATTGTATGAAAGTATATCTCATGTATAGCTTATTGGTAAAGCAGACTTCCGTATTATAAGATGCTATGGTCAAAAACTTAGGAAATACACTAAGCTGTCCCAGTAAATATGCATCTTTTGTACAACTTTGGTCCAATCAGTTCAAGGCATTTGTGAAGCTTGATATTCAAGTTCATGGCCATAATTATCAATGTCTGTTAGATTTGGTTTGTGGCCTTGTAATAATTTTGTTACAGCAAAACAAAGTTGATAATCACACTTTGCAAATGTCGATATAAGTACAGTCCTCAGTGCACCCGTTATATATACATATATTACATATATTGCACTGACAAACACATGTGCATGTGTAAACTTTACTTTTGGTTTTGACGATATTTAACGAGGGAGCCTATTTGACATTTAAGTCAACCTTCCATAAGGCCCTCAAATTCACTCCTTGAGCCAACCAGTTCTAAGCAATAAGGGTAAAGTTTCTTGCTTAAGGAAGCAACGGGGGCCGTTGATGGTGCTCGAACCCACGACCTCCACATTACGAGTCAGACGTGCAACCCACTTTGCCATGCCGCCCCATGCTTTCACTTTCACTGGGGCTTGTTTACAGTATTTCACCAACATCACATCCTGTCAAACTAGTTTTGACGGTATGATAGGTTTTTTGGGGGAAAAAAACGAAAGTTGTTCAAAATCATGAGGTTGTAAAATATACATGTTCACAAGATAACAGATTTGTACTGATGGGAAATTAGTCCAGTAACTTATAAATACTTATCACATGACAGATGTTCTTGTATACCTGATTGGCTGAATCATGGTAATATGTATACATGTACAATGAAAAATCAAGATTGCTGAAACACTGCAAGCTCAATTTTTGTGTGTGTAAATTGTCATTTTTTTCAATTTTTTGTTTCCAATATAATTATATTTGAGACTATGGTCAAGTATTTGAGTAATCTGGTAAGCTTAGTAGTCTCCCTTTATGTTACTTAAAATGTGTACTGTATTTCAACAAGCTGGATACAAGACTCAATGTTATAGGTGTGATCAGTTATCCATGAATAACCATTCCATATCCATAATGATCTTAGTTTAAAAAAATATTCAAGTGTTGTGTTTGTCAAACTTAGATTGATCATTAATTATAGGTTATTATTGCCAATAGATATAGTTTCGCACCAATGATATTCACAATGTTTCTACAAAGTCTTGGAATCCTACCTTTGAGAATAGTTTTGTCAGTGACTCAAAACTGGAGCCATTTACATTTTTCAGCCAACTTTGATTAACTGTCAATCCTTAATTATGTAACATAATTTAAGAGATAATTGAAAATAAAACCATGTTAAGATACCCATGTATTAGTGCAATTCTGTAACTATATTACCAAATCTGCACATGTATTTTTATGGAATCAGTTATTGGGATTGTGCTAATACGTTATAGCGTGTTTTACTCTGTAGGTATGTTGAAATCACCCGAGTGCTATTCTCACATGAGTTTTAATGCTGTGAAATCCACTTATGGGTAAAATAAATTAAGCAACAAAAAGGATAGTTAATTAATGATACATAGGGTGGTCAAATTTAAAGACATCTCTAGAATGCAAAGTGGAACGGTGGGTTTAAAATGGAAGAGCCTATTTTGCAGCTTCTTCGTTTTTCATCTCTCACAAATTAGCAGATTGCATGTCATTGCTTCTGATAATAGCAGGCATTTTCATCCAGCATTACAAACTTCAGAGATTGGAATAATATGTAGAACATAATAAAACCAGAACACAATTATGAGGAAAGAAAATCATTACCAATTATCGGAGATTATGACACACTTTTTAACCCCCATTTAAGTCATAATATAGGATGTAGACCCTGAAGTTTAAGAACTATCACTTCCATGTGACTGCACCATAGTACACGTCCCTGCTTTACACAGACGATATCGGGAAATTATTGAGACGGCCTGGACAGTGGTGGAAATGATTATTATGTTTGTATTTGTCATTGCAGTTTTATAATAGATCTTTAATATCAGGCTAGGTTTGACTTTAAGGTCATAATTGAGGACTAAGCCACCCTTATGCAATCCAGCGCGAGGTTAATAATGAAGTATTGGAATAAGCCAAAGTCTACTGCTATTACTAATGATAAGGTGAACACATGGTCAATAGTACTGTTTTATATTAAAGCTTTCAAATACCAGAAAATTGTCTAACCGGTTAAAGATGGACTTTCGCTCAAAATAAAAAAAATACATATTCATCTGTACTTCATAGTAGCCACACAGTACTTATGAAATTATGGCCTTGTGGAAGATATAGACAACTGAACTTGGTCCTATAGCCTAATAATCATATACTGAAATCGTCCAAAATAATATTTAACGGGTTAGTCTTAAAAGACTTTTAGTACTTGCTGGCAATTTGAAAGTAGTTAAACCAAGGTTATTTTTTTTCAAAACTCAAAACAAATTTCTTCATTAGAAGCATTTATCATAATATATGTATGCTAATTCCTCAAAATATTTTTTGGAGAAAATTTAATAATTGGGAACGAAAGGGCAACTTTAACAGATCATTCTTCCATCCAGTTAAAAAGTCATTTAAAAAATGATAAAATGGCTGTAGACAACCCCACTGTCTGTTGCAGTAAACAGTATCTTGAAATTACTATTTTGATATTTTTGTGTCAACCATTACAGATCATTAATAACCAGGTCTTCGAATCCTTATGTTTTCTACACATGTTAATCAGAGTAACCTTGTGTACTAAGCTCTGAGCTTAAATGCTGTCGCTGGTATATTATTTTTAATGAATTAGTTATATAACTTCTTTAAAACTGATATATAGCATTGTCTGTAGCATTTTGTATATCAGATCAAATAACACTCATGGCAGTCTTTAACATTTCATATTCACTAGGTTCAATAACAATATAGATCAAGCTACATGACCATGAACAATGTCTGACTCAGCACTTTTGGTTAATGTACAAAGTGATAGTCCAGAAACAAAACACAGATGTATTCATGCTAGTAAAGAGTATTCTTTAATAATGTACACAATGATAATCCAGAAACAAAAAAAATACTGATTTATGCGAGGAAAGAGTATTTTGCCATTTTTTTCGTCTAGTTTTGGTTCTTTGTAACTTTTATTAAACCTGCTGCCTTTGGCTATATAATGTCATATATATTGTAGACATAATGGGGTATTCACTAAATGGAAATTATTCACAATTTTACCTAAATATGATATCATTTGAACTGATTTAATTTTTCATTGAACGATGATAATGAACAGTGTTGTACCTTTAAAAATAGATCTCAGTGGGATGACATTGGTGCTGGGAATGCGTAGGAGGACAAGACCTTTAATTACTTTTTTGTGGTAAGGGATAAGATACCATTTACCGGTACCCCCTTATAAGGCATTCTAGATATTCATGTGTGCCTTGTGGTTGTTGGCATTGGAGATCTTATAGGCGTCGTTGGTTGGGGGTCAAATAGGGGTCAAAGAGTTGCGTCTGCTTCCTTGTATACTAGAACATTGATCCGGTCTGAATTCTCGCCTTTTTGTTTAGCTTGGAGATTAAAAAATGAGACAGCAGACGGAAAATTGAAGGTGTGACTGTTATATGTATCATGGCTATTTTTATCTCTCTTTACCAAAATGTAAGATGATACAATACTATCCAAATAGTCTCTTGAAGATTTCTTTTACCCCACCCATGTCTAGGTTATTTTTAGATATATTTATTTTACCATGAACAATTATCAGCAATTCACTCCTCTTTGGTAAAGGTCTAAACTAGTTCTTCATTCCACTTATTGTTCTAAAATCGGATCACGCCATCCTTTAGTTGCTATAGTTTCTTAAGTAATGTCGTTCTGACTGATATAATAACAGTTATACTTACTATGCATATAAACTAAGGTTCTTAAGAACAACAGAAGAGTATTCTCAGACGTAACTTTGAAGCCACAAAACACAGTGTAACAAGATTGAGCAATTGCCTTTGATTTTGTATGAAACTAATCACGGCCATTAGGTTTATGAGGATTTTGCACCCTACTGACGTCAGAACATGCAGGAGTTGTGCCGCTCGTGAAATAAAGGAGATCAATTGATGCACAGAATCTCTCGAGTTTTTGTATTCTCTAAATATAAGGCTAACTACTTTGGGTTTGTTGGCGTACATTCCTGTGAAGTTTGAAGACGTTGTTTCATAGATATGTCAGACTGCTATACAAGATTGATTATCTGACTGATTAAATAAATTGTTTTGGTTAATTTGCGGTATTTTGTTGTCGTTTTTTCCTTTAATTTGTTTGTTTGTTTGTGTTTCTTGTTTTGGCAAGATTCGGTGATGTTTTATGTTAAAAAAAAAAAAGAAAATATAGAAACTATTACAACATACCATGTTTCGAGAAAAAAAATGCGAACTGCACTGATACGCATTTTCGTCTCCCAATTTTTTGTTACAATAGCCTTGAAGGAGTTTGATTATTTATTCTACACTTAATGACGCCTCGAATTTGTTTGATTTTGTTAGTTTATCTTCACATTACAGTCTAAATTTACAGCGTAAAGTACGAACAATCTTTTTAGATTACTAATCAGCATGTATCATCTAGGACAGAATTAGTTGTTCCTTAATTTGTTAGTGCATCCATATAGTGTACATGTACAGATAGTGGTGTTTTATTACTTTTCTTATTGCACTCATGTCCCTTGTGTGATTGATACATAGTTTAATTTACAGATTGTTCTCCCTTTATTATCTTGCTAGCCATTTACGGGTGGTGTCCCTTGCAAAATTTCTTTAAAATCCTGTTTTCCCTAAATTCGGAGCTTGTAAATTATGTTTTCTCCATTTTTTATCTGATTTATCGGATATCCTTCTCCTTTTGTTGATAATTACAGGTGCTTACTTAATATTAACCCTTTTTTGTACTGAATCGGGAAAACATCAGGTATTCAGTTCACTATTTCTTGAATGAGTCCTTGGTTGCCCGGTGATTCCAGTAGCGATGTAGAATGTTTGAACTACATGTAGTAGCCAATCGTAAGTGACCATAATAGAGCCCAGATAGATAGTTCAGAGCCCCATTCTTTCAATACATGAGTTTCTGGTTCAAAAATTGTCAGTCACTTGCAAATGATACTCACTTGCTGTGTAATCTTGGATTTTAGGTAAGGTTAACTGACCGTCCTCTTTTGATGGAAATGCTTTTGATAAATGTTGTAAAGATGGCACCAAATGAAATATTTTGTTCAAATGACTTTGATGTATTTAGTTACATCCATCTTCTGTAAAAGAATAGAGTTTGTGTCTTGAAAATTTACAGCATTATAGGACGTTAAAAGGTAACAAAGGGATACTGAAGTAAGTCTTCTATTACAGCAAAAGAGTACCAAATAGTCTGTTGATATCCCCGTCTAGTGGGTTTTTGACGGATTAAGCGGTTTTCAAGTGATTTACCTATTTAAACTAAAGCTATATTTTCAAATACCGAGACAATTTTAACCTGCTATGCAACCTTTATCGTTGTCATTTGCTTAAATCTAGTGTGCGTTTGTTTACATTGGACACAAATTGACTGGTACCTACTGAGCATGGGTCATGAAGTCACGTGTTCTATTACCGACCGTCAAAGGTCAATAGCTGTAAAACTACACTGCATAACTTAAATAATGTGTAAAGCTAGTTTATAGGATAGCTATGATTTATCATCAATTTGTGACAATTTGAACACTTTAAACAAAGTCTGTTATCGATCGACTTTGACACCTATTTTTTCGCGAGCAGTATGCTTTCATTTTACAAACATCAAGTGACGTCATTGATTTGACAGGCATGTTTTACCAGAAGATCTTTCAACATATTTTGAATGGTAGTTTTGTGTTAAATAAGGGGATTTAAAAGGGACATTTTGGGCAAGTATGACAAAAGCTGTATGTGTGTGGTATTGGTTTATTTTCTTACCTTACGTATGTCCGTTTTTGCTGGACAATATATTGGTAACTTTGTAAACAAAACATCACGTGATTAAGACGGAGAGTGCGCAAATGAAAAGCGGAAATGGTGCATTCAGATATAGTCGAATATTACCCTAGGTCGAAATTACCCTTCCGCGGGATATAGTTTTAAGCTGCCATAAGTTACCATTAACCACCTAGAATCTTTTGCATACATTTGTTAGTCCACTGGCTTTATGTTTGTCACATAACATACACAGCTCAGATGTATGAACAAATAACTTTCATTACAAAACCTGTTCATTTATGGTAGTCAGTGAAAACCTCACACCTGTTTTTTTAAAACGATGCTTCATTCTACCTTCTGGAACCACAAGTTATCAAATGAAGTGATATTCTATTTTATGCTTCATCTTTTAAAGTTGTGACAGCTCATATGATGCTTTGAATAGTCCAACAAGTGAACACAAGTTGTTTATTTTCAATGCACAGGCTAATTCAGAAGCTGGTATAAAAAGTATGAGTTTAAAAGGTGTTAACAAAGGTTAAAATCAAGGTCACATGTTTCATCAGTTCTTTTGTTTTTGTAATGGTGGGTTTTACACTATAGTCGATGTTATAGGACACCCTTTCTTTTGCTTCAGATGTTAGGCTTTTTGACTTCTTGTGAAACTGATATACTATGCCGAGTTTATTTTTCCTTGCAATTATGCTCTTCCTACTTGTCAACATGGGAAGGATTGTCAGGAAACCTTAAACAAAAGAAAACCAGTCTGTGTCTCCCCTTTCTAAGTAACCCAGACGACTATTATTCATTTCCTGTAAATTCACATCGATAACTAAAAGTGTAACATCCTTTATTCTGCTTGATATGTTGTTAAAAGTTCTGAATAAAAATGCATTGGTTTGTTGGATGTTTTCATGCAAAACGTAGGTGGTGGACAGCTTTATGAACATAGATGCAGATAATTTCATTTAATTGTGTTTATGGAGACATTTTCGAGATTTTTTGTTTCATTGTATGACGTCTGATTACTAAAGGGAGACAATTTATACAGCAATCTTGTAAAGGGAGATAATATAATTTACTAAACGTATTTTTTATGTTTTTTGTGACTTGACAGACATAACAACAGCGGTATTTAAAGTGAGCTATCAAGGTTTTCCAGTCTGATGTTTCAATAGTAACACCTGGATGAAACTCAGCTATAAAAGTGCAGTTATAAACGAAAAGCTTGATACACATCATAAATTTTACTCTCACAACATGTGCAGCAATCAAACTCATTTTGTGTTATTAGAATAATTAAAGGCTCAAGGAATTTCTATAACTTGTTTGGGCTATGTGTTTAGATGTTATCAGGTTAGATTATTGACTTTACTGGCGCATGTCTTAATTATAAGTACTGGTATGTTCCAGGAAAAGACTCAATCAAGGTTTATGTTTTCTGAGAAAGAAACAATTTACAGTCAGTACTAATTGTAACTATGATCCAGTACATGTATACGTCTCAGATCATGGTTATCCCTCAAAACTGTAGAAGTATATGTGCATGTCAGGTAAAAATTGGCTTTTGATTCACGAAGAAATAGAGAAAAAACACAATCGCTATTTGTTGTCATGATTTCCTTTTGAGTCATGGTTTTCAAAAGCTAATAGCTAAATATTATGATTGGTACTAAAAGTTTGATGATAATTTCAAATATAGCAACTGAAAGGCAGACAAAAGACATTATTTTGTTGAGATAAAAGATTAAGCCAAATTTTGCAACATCAAAATGATCAACTGATAATTCTAAATATGCACCATTGTATGTGTATTCTCGTATTCAATTTAGATATTTTTAATTTGTATGCTGTATTTGAAAGTTTTCACCCATCATAACATCTTTAAAGCAGTTAGTTGCATCAGACGTGATAAAAGTTAGGTAGGGAAAAAGGCGGCAAAAAGATCAGCAAGATACAATTCGAGACCAATGTAACAAGAGTGCGTTTATATGTTCCCAGTTGAGTAGCGGCAACAGCCTAGTAACAGGATCAAACGTCTGCTGTTAGTGTATTACAGGGTAGGCTCACTGACCTACAGTAGACTGACATACGTGCAGTCGTTAATTTTTATTGAATATAAAATATATTCTCACCTACTTGCCTTTGTTTGATTTTACTGTTGTTATAGTTTATTAATGTGCAAAATGTTACATAGATTTCAACAGCCCTTTTGGTGATAACTATAATTTCCCAAACACATCACCATATTTCTTAAACCTTATATGTTGTAGGCTTAGTACACGCAGGCTTATTGCTTTAATTACTGTTGCTAAACCTAGTTTTTGTATCATATTGTAACGGGTATACCTTTTCTGTGAGTTTACCTATAAAAATGATCCATTGTCTTTCAAATTTGAAAGTTCAAATTTAACCTTTGTCGTAGTAAACTTAAGAAAATATATTTTAATTACAGTATGACACATTATGCTTCAATCAATGATAGGTACTTTGAAAATTAAAAGTGTAAAGTGTACAAACATGTTGCCCCAATTTCTAAATTGTGTACAAACCGATAAAAGCACATGGTTACAGAAGACTTTTGTTTTTATTTTTAAATTATTCATTTTAAATATTTCTGTAATTCACTTGCTATATCTTTGATGCTTGTATCCTTCTTGTGTTGATCAAATGTCATAAATCCAAATCATCCATCATTCTTACTTTTAAATCTCTTTTTTTCTTTGCTCTTACAGGATTTTAAGTACTGATGACAGACTCAGAGACCTTTACTGAATCAAGACCTGTGCCACACTAACAGGGTAGTTGTTAGCGGATACTAAATGACCTTGTGCTGTTAAAGTGCTATGAAACCTACCAAGCAAGCCCCAACCATTTTGTGAGTATATTTCTTTCTTCTCATGGATAATACGTTTGATTTTTTTTGGGGGAAAAATTGAATGCTGTTCTCAAAAATTGTTACATGTCTAAGAGTATCAATTAGGAAAAATACTGTATAGATATGGGTAACACATTAACTGTGTTTTGTTGTCAACATATCAAGAGTCAAAGATGGTGCAGTATCAACACTATTCCTACATTTAAACAAAAGTTGCAGACAGCAAATAAGCCACAGATACTCATAACATAAGTGCTGAAATGGTGAGAATGTTTGATAGTGTGAGATATTAGTTTCGATTTATACCACCAACAGGATATAGAAGCACTTTATTTAACATATACGCATACACTCTTTGTATTATCATGGATTTAATCTTTCAGTTTTGTGCATCAAGTGCGTTCTGGAATTCAATTTGTATGTCTGAATTATTCTCCTATGTCTTAACTAGTTCTTATATTTCTGTCTGCTCCCTCTAGCCTGGAAAATTTAAATACACCATGCACTGTGGCAGACGCGGTGAATGTTTTGTGGTTTTGTGTCAGAATTGATCCTCTTCTCTTATTTTAGACTGTACTTTCAGACGCAATAATTACTCGTGAATGGAGATAGATCTGTGACGATGCCGGTGACAGTCCAACGAGAGTTTGTGTTCACGTTCACTGCCAAGGACCAGGAGTCTGTGCTGCGCGTGCCCGTTCCGATCCCCTTTGACCTTGACCCTTGTGAACTAACAGGCAGACTGGTTTTTGAGCATAATCTACCATGCTATATTGAGACAGGTAAGGAGAAAAAAATGAGTGACTTTTGTGCACCTTTAAGTTTCTGCGACATTGACTGTTTCCACTGTGATAGGCGTTTACAGCAGATGCCCCTCAAAAACAAACATTTTGTATGAAATATATCAAGTGAATCATAATAGCGTAACATAATAAGGGTTGAAAAATAATCAATTCTAATTAAGCATGAAAAGGTAAGACTTTGTCACTGACTTTGTATTCTGTTTATGTCACAGTGGTACAGAAAGGTCTTTAGATGTTTCTTGGAAAGACGATGAAAAAGAGACAATGAAAAAAGACGATGAAATAGCAGTTATGATGATGCCGATAACTTTTGTAGCACATGTGTTGTCATTTTATGTTGCTGATGAGTGAGATAAAGTTTCTATAGACAATGGCATGCAGATCAGTGTTGCTGCAGGGCTTGTATGTGAGTGTGAGATTGTATAATAGGGTTGGTGCTTGACACACTGTGGAGGAAATCAATGTGTGCTCTGCCAGGCGATCTATGAAACCTAACTGCTTATAGACATTTTCCCTAGGGGTGGCAAATGCAGCCATATATAGCGATACAGGGCTTTAAAGGTGATATTTGATGTGTGTAAATTGAATAGTGATAGCATGGTGTCAGGGGGTAGAGTTTTAACTGGTTTTCACACACTATTGAAATACTGGTACATATAACTCATATAT
>ENA-OREC01000182-OREC01000182.1-marine-metagenome-genome-assembly--contig:-NODE-182-length-19292-cov-15.069165_pt1 | contig 19292 bp, 9 predicted proteins | sample MGYA00248626_ERZ508543 | MGnify/ENA primary metagenome ERZ508543 (study PRJEB26211, sample SAMN05518279) | marine metagenome | isolation source: Puget Sound, Washington, USA | host: Bankia setacea...
TAATGTTCAGGGCAATTTGTGTTAACATTCTTGATAAATAACGTTATCAAATGCATTAAAAATAACTTGTGTATTAATTTTTTTGACAGATACGTTACTACACAACATTGTGTTTTAATCTATTTTGTTTCTACTTGATTCGCAAATATGTATGTTTTAAAACTTAATCAAACCCCGTTTTTTTCTAGAACAATTGATACAGCTTGACATTTAATCAGAAAAGAGAAGTGCTTAGCGTTGAAAATGAGTACCTTCAAAACTTCAAAAATATACAAACAAAAGATGGACGATACCATTTCCCAAAATACCCACAGGGACATCAATTTATGTCGCCTTCATAAAACCTCACTTATGACTTGGAAAAAACTTCTGAATATAATGTGTTTCTGTTATATTCAACATTTCCTGTGTAATGTATCTGTTGTAGATTTTGCAGACACCGTTATTTGGCGTCTGGATTCATAGAAATAAAATGATTTTGTTTTTCTTTATTCCATGTAACTAATGCAAGTAAACTATATTATGGCATACTATTTGAATGTTCAATATATAACATGGTACCATGGTAAAATAGAAAAACGTTTAAATGTCACTGGTAGTGATATTTAGCAAATCTTTAATCAGCGACACATTATTTTCCTATTTGGTCCACTATCTGGAGAATGAACACAGTACTCTTCCAGGCTAGGCTATTGAAGAGGCGGTTATGCAGGTTAAATAAAAACATCCCTTTAATTAAACATATTATTGAAACATTATATCTGTAAAGGGTTAATCTATACTCACGCTGTATTATATTTGACTTTTTTCTTCTTTTTATCAAGGCCATGTCCGAGTTCCAGCACCTCTTTTGTTTTTCCAGTTTCAGCCAATCTGTCCTTAAGTTCTATTATAGTGAATTTGCACACTGAAGTAAAACAAAAACTTATTTAATTCTCTTTTTCATTAATTATTGATGTTTTATTTTATTTTGAAGAGCTGAATTATCATAGGTCAAATTCAAATGATCATATGTCAATAATATTCCCTATATCATTGATACATATACTATACAAGTGATTTCATTTATGGATTTAGTTAAAATATGTTACCATAAAAGTGTGTCATTTTATTATGAGACGGTGAGTTTAAAACAAATTAATGATGGTTTACTTATATTACAATGTTGTCAAGTGTACTATAGTCTAGAATCAGGAAGCATAGTCACAGACATCCAATCAGAACGCTCCACATACAAGTTAAAACTCCTTAGTGAATTAAACAACTAATTGAACGATAATTCGATGAATTGTCCACGTATATAACCACTAATATACAATCTGTCATAACTAATGGATTGTCACACGATCTAGGACAGGTCAACAGCCATCAAGCATGCATCTTAACATTAAGTTAACACATAATTTAAACCGAAAGTAGACAAAAGGTTCTGAAAGTTGAAACCATATTGTGGTCATCAGTTTACTAAGAATTGTTCAAGTTAACAAATGTGACATACCTTCACATTTTGTTGGGGGAATAACAGGTCCCTCATCTTCTTCTGTTGCTCCATTTGCTACGTCTATGTATACGAATAAGGAAAGAATTAGATAAACGTGTGGTGTGTGAAATAGATGCATTCTCCCGGAAGTTTTCTAATACATTTGCCAGGCTTATTTTACGGGACGACAATGCGTAGTTCGCAATGCGGATGGTTAGTTGACTTAGATATTAAATTGTGACTTTATCCATATTTAAGAAATGAAATGTTTCCGAAAGATACTGCTTAAAGGCTGTAAAATTAAAATTATGCAAGAAATTAGCTACAGAAAATTCAACCGAAAATGCCGGAAACCAGAGGCGGGTAACAAACCATTAAACTACCGACAGGGAACCAACAAAGGCGTGAACAAGGAAATCAGTGATTATTTTTTTAAGAATTCGTGTAGACTGCCCAGAGTCCGCGAATTTAACATCTTCTTTTGTAAGAACAGGTAATGAATAATTTTTCTTCATAATTTGTTTTATAATTCACTGAATGCAGGAGAGAAATCATTACAAATCGAGCAAATAATTTGGTATGAAATTCGTACAAGCTTCATTCGTACCCGGTAGCATAGGATGTACGTTTTAAGATTGAATACTTTGTAAAGGCTTTTCAGTCAGCGTCTGTTTGTAACATTTTATTGTTAAAACAATTGTTTATCTACTGTGAAACTCTAGTGAGTTATATTTCTGGTGCAATTTACCTTATTTGTATGTAAAGGCAGTATTTATTGTTCGGTAGTTTTATCTTTTCAGACCCAGCAACAGTACAGTATGACTGAAAAACACAGCTTTGGTGTAGTTCCAATAACCTGCCATTCCTTCAGCCAGGATAGAAATGGTATTTTTACAGATAGTTGTTACTAATTTTAGAGGGACAAAAAGTTAATTTCACTAACTTTAGGAGGAAAATTGTCATGAAACATAAAGAAGATTTTTGTGGAATAGGGCACGAAAATGACCAAAATCTGCTCGTCCTTCTTAGGGGCAAGGTAAAAACAAAAAGTACATTACAGGTGTAAAGATTTCCCAAACCACAGGTAATGGGCAATAGAAAGAATGAAACTGTTGTGTCCTGTGAATTAGTATGTTTGTTTAGAACTCCTCACTTTACCCTAATCTTATACCTTTATGTTGTTGTGGCTAAGTTCTATGTGAGATTTGTTTATCATGTTATAGAAATTGCCATGTCTCACAATGACAACAATGTGACAGTTTACAAGAAGCAGGCAAACAAGTGGGTACAGACTGGTGAACTAACGGACCATGGTCAGCGTGTAACCGGCATTGACTGGGCTCCAAAAAGCAACGTTCTTGTCACTTGTGGTGCTGTAAGTTAGACATTTAAACGTGTAATATCATCTTCTACAGTTACATCTTTTTTACGAGATTACAACTATTGGTTGATGTAAATGTTTGTAAGCAAGCCTGTTGACATAACCTGTATACCGATACTTCCTTGTACAACCAGGCTCAAAACGACTAGATTTCGGTAAAGCTTTTTTTGCAGTTAAATGATAAGAATGTTTTCTCACTTAACTAGGTTGTTTATATTTGTTGAATTTAAGCTGAATATTTTTCTTACTTACAGGACAGAAATGCGTATGTCTGGACATTGGAGAAGGGAGAGTGGAAACCCCATCTTGTCATTCTGCGTATCAACAGAGCTGCCACCTGTGTACGCTGGTCACCTGAAGGTATGTACAAGTCACCAGACTACGGAGATTTAACAGCACAGAAATTCCTTCAATCCTTTAGGCCTTAAAATAAGTTTAGCGTTCAAGACAAGTGGACATTGCAATTGTTATATTTTTGTAAGTTTAGTAGAAAGAGGACTTAAAATGATCATGCTGTGAATAAATTATAGATTATACGATGTTAATGTGTGTAACTATTATGTACACATGAATGCATGCACAGTTTCATTTTCTTGTGAACAATAGGTCCCCTTGCGTACAACAACCATTCATTTTCATCTACAATTAATGTTATTTTCTCAACCACCATAGTACATGTTATAGATTGCAAGTATTTAGATAGTCCTTTGTATCTTAGAGGTTAAAAAAGTTAAGACTTATCAGGTGCTTTCTGGGTTTATTGTTGGTTTTAAAGTGTTATTTTTTCTGCAATAACAGGAATATGACCTCTGTCAATTTATTGGCGCATAAGGCCTTGTGATGCTTGCAGTTAATATATGTGCTTGTTGTTTGTTTGTTTCAGAGAACAAGTTTGCTGTAGGCAGTGGAGCAAGACTTATCTCCATCTGTTACTTTGAACAGGAGAACAACTGGTGGGTGAGCAAGCACATCAAGAAGCCCATCAGGTCTACAGTCACAAGGTAAGATTTATCTACCCATGTACTCATGTTTCTGGACTCTACATTTTCACATTGTGTGTCCTTGACGTTGTTTAAAGTGGACAGATGATATCTGGTGTTCATTTTTTGCTAAATGCATCCAGTATATTTTGTTGTCTTCATTATACTCACTAAATAGATTGAGACAATTAACTATTTTATCACTCTCTAATTTTATGCTTGTAAAGTCTTTTTTGTTGACACCTTATTTTCCTAGCAAAATCCTTACTATCCATGGGGCTCAAATTTGAAATACCAATGTAAAACCCCGAATCTATCAATAATGTGTCATAGTTGTATAAATGTAGGTTTGAGTAAGAAAACTTCTGTTGAGACCGTCTAAAGACTTATTTCTAAAGACTTATTTCTAAGGCATAATAATACAGCTCCTCAAAGTCTGCAAATATATTTTATTATGCATATTTTAATATTTTTATTGCTAACTTACATCTAATGAATGATTTAAGGCATGCATATTTCATCAGTAATATACATTAATAGCTGCTTACCTACATATGACTCAAATAATATACATGTAAATCCCATTTTATTAACAGCATTGACTGGCATCCAAACAACATCTTGCTAGCAGCTGGTTCAACTGACTTCAAAACCCGGTGAGTGATAAACTTAGTAACTGTACATTGAGGCTGTTGGCCCTGGTATTGATTAACATAGTATATAGTCCATGTTTTTATATCTGTGTAATTCATGTGCATGTATGATTTGTTTGTTTTGCCTTTGTATAAATGATTTAGTCTGTTCATTTGTATTCATTGACATTAGCTATCCAATAAAAAATTCATTATTACATGTATAAATATTTTACTGAATTCTGAAATCCCCTGTCTCCTTTGTAACTTCTATATTAAGTACTCTGAGTTGAATGTTGCTATTTAAAGCATTTATTTGTTCATGAAATAGCCTAGCCAACACACTCAAATTAATATATGCATCTAACGTTTTATTCAAACCAAAGATAATAGTTAATGTACTGGTAGTTCATTAAAGTTTCACCTAATCAAATAATCCTTTTCCACAAACAGGGTTTTCTCTGGCTATGTGAAAGAAGTAGAGCCAAAGCCATCTGCTACCAACTGGGGAAACAAGATGACCTTTGGAAATGCCATGGCTGAATTCTCTACTGGTGGAGGTACGTCAAATATCCAGTCAGGTTGTCAGATCATTTTGATATATATGTTGCAACTCTTGAAGAAATGTAAGCACATGTAATCTACATATTGCTTGAAGTTGTTTTGGTATCTCATTCCAAGGTGTATTTTAAAAGTATACTAATCTGCATTGATCTTGTGCCTTCTATAACAGTCGGTATATTTGTTAACTAAGAAGAAGAAAAGCATGTTGATTTGTCAATTGGAGTGAATGGGAAAGGGTTCTATGTGATGTTGAAAAAGGAAAGCAGATAGAACATACAAGCATCTCTCTATTGCTTTGTAAAACAGTTTGTTATTTATTACAGGAGGTTGGGTGCACTCTGTATCTTTCTCTGCCTCTGGAGAGAAGTTAGCCTGGGTGGGACATGATTCCAGTATTGGTATTGTGGATGCTGCCAATGGACAAAAGTAAGGGAGCTAAGTCATTTCTCAGTATGAGAATTGGCTGTGTACTTCTTAGCTGTTTTTTTTATATTGATAGGATTCTAGAACGAAAAAACCCACAGAAAATTTGTGAAATACCAAAATGTTCCATGTTCCAACAAAAATGCATTACATCTTATAATACTAAATGAACTATTTATTCCTAAAGGTGTTTTCTTTTCCAGGCTATCACTATATTTAAACTAGCTTTTGAATTGAAATATGTTTTGTTTATTTTTAGGTATGTTTCATATATTTGGTCAGTATATTCATATTTGTGTTGTTATTTTACACAGACTGTCAGTGATCAAGGGTAATTTCCTGCCATTCTGTGGAATCACCTGGGTAACAGAGAGCAGTATGGTGGTTGTGGTGAGTGAATGTCTGCTAACAGTTCTTTGTTTGATGAGAACTATCATTTCAACCATAATATAGTGACTTACAAGTATTTGTCAGATATGAACACACCTTCTGTTCCCAGTACATCAGATACATGTAGTTAGATGATCTTTGTCTTATGCGATTTAAGAAAACAGCATTTTTGAGGTTTGGTTAGGTAAGGTTTTTGTATTTGTGAGAGGTAGTTTAAGATATGTATGATATCAACTTTGAAACAATAGAATAAGAAGATCGTTAATCAACGAGGGGTGGATGCGAATGGGTTCTATCAGCTTCTTAATTCATTAGCATTTGCGGGTAGATTCCTTTCTCTTTCACGCCTTGATTAACTCTTGTGCTTTACTACTTTTTGTTCACTGAGGTTATTTACTTATTGTTTTGCAGGGATATGACTGTTGTCCCAAGCTGTTCACCCAGCAGGCCAATGGTGACATCAAGTACATCCATGACTTGGACATTCCCAAAGAAGGAGGAGAAAACAAAATTAGGTAAGATCCCAATGTATGACCATAGTTTCATCTGGCCCAAGATTAGTTTGTTATTACATGTACTACTCGCAATGTATTAGTTTTCAGAGATTCTGATCCAGTATTGCCTTGTTGAATGAGTTTGAGTACCAGATACTGTGAATAAACATTAACACTGGATATTCAACACAAATACTTTAATCAATATTTTGTTTTTGTTCCAAAATTAGTTCTTGTTTTGAAAATACGATATAAGACAAAGATAGTCAGTCAACTGCACAGGTTGGTTTGCAGTCTGTGCTGTTGGCTGTCAGACAGTTTTGTTTTCAGCAATATGTGCGAATAAAGCATTTTTTTATCAAATGTTCGAGGTAATACACACATAACAGGTTTATTTAGGAAAGTGATTATGCCAAAAGAAAATCTGTCACTCACACAAACACACACATACAACAACAACAACACACATATTGAGCCAACAAAAGAGTCAAACAGCTGACATTGTGTTTTAGGGGTTAATGGATTTTTTTTACAGTTATACATACGAATATTAAGTGCTTTTAGTGCTTTACTCACTAGGTATTTCTGGTTGAGAGAAAAGTTACCAGTATAGTTAAAAACAGTACCTAAATAGTTAAAGCTATCAACCACTTCTAATCATAGGACCAATTTCATTTAGAAAAAAACACATCTCTTTTTCTAAAGACCATTACTTTTGTTTTGTTTGTATTTACATGTAAACCGGATGAATTACAATATGAACGAAGGTTATTAAGATGGTCCTGTAATTCCTCCGGTGTTTTGGCAAAAGTAGCCATATCATCGGCAACTAGTAACATAATTAACATGATATCATCCATTTGTATACCAGAGTCGACTTTACTTTGCAGGTGCAATTTAATGTCTTCCACAAAAAGAGAAAACATAACTGGCGACAATACTTCACCTTGTCTGAGACCTATAGCATACTTGTGCTCAGAGTATGAATTGCATGACCTCACATAGGATTTAACCTTTCTATAAATATCTTTATTAATACACAAAAATCTGTCGTTTATACCCAATTTAAAAAGTTTCAACCATAGAACATTTCTGTTAATCATGTCATAACACTTCATCAGGTCAACAAATACTACTTATAACCGCTTATTTTCAAACATGAACATTTGTAAAACAGACATTAACACAAATACAGCATCTACCGTTGATCGCCCCCATTCGAAATCCAAACTGAGCGTCAGATATTATATTATACTTGTCGCATACAACAGTAATTCTTTTGTTCAGAATAGAAGTAAACAGTTTTGACATACAACTAACAAGAGTTAGCCCTCTATAAGGTTCAACATGGGAAACATCGCCTTTTTATGAACCCGAACAATACCTTCAGACCACTGATCAGGGAATACCCAGAATTCGAAATAGAATTAAAAAGGTCACACAAATGAGAAGACAAAATATGAATACGTTTAATAAAGTACTCATTTCATAGAAACTCATTACCAGTTGCTTTACATGTTTTTAATGTTTTAACTTGTACAGTGATTTCCGAAACTGTAATTGGTTGATTTAGATCTGGGATGGTTGCATCATCACCAAAGAAATCATGACTGTTACAAAACTGAACAGTTATATCATTGCTCGTTTTTTAAAATGCTCATAAAATTCATCTTTTGAAATTTCCGAGGTTTGCTTTTTCAGGATTTAAAATACAGCCAAACCTGTTTTGGTCTGTTCGTTCGTAACTTCTCAATTTCTGAAATTTTCTTGAGCATGAACAACCGCTTTTTCCTTTTAACTATACATGTAATAATAATAATAATTTTATTTTCTGAAGGTAACTCATGAAGTGATACATTATAATTGAACAGAACAATGACCAACTTATTTAATATGAGGCCTTCTACTAACTATGATTATAAACATAATGATATGAAATGAAACATTATTGATTAACATTATTGCTGCAACTAGTGACTTATAATCTGCTTATATGTGATGAACCATTCTCTACTTACATCAGCTTTGCAGGGGTTGAACACCTTAAAGCATCTAAATATCGTGTTTTGGCAAGCAAGCATTTATTGTCAAAACATTCAGCATCTTTTATATTTAAACTGTCCGTAAAACAAGCCTTTTTATTGTTGTAACAAGGTTTACAGCATAATGGGTCAGCATTGAGCAATGCTACATATTATTTCCGTGACTTGTATGAGAGCGTTATTTATTGAATCACGACTATTACAATCAATGTTGTGAATCCTTCAAGTGTTTACTTTGCTATAAATCCACCTTAAATCTATTTTTCACACTTAAAAACACCTATATTGCTACATCAGAGCTTGATTGTTCATGACCACACAGCTCTATACCCCTGACTTTATGCATATATTTCACAATTTATGTATGCATTTCACAGTTATGTACAGATTTCACAATTTATGTATACATTTCACAATTTATGTATACATTTCACTATTTTTATATACGTTTCAGGTTGATATATATACTTCAGTGTTTATGAATGTATTTCAGTGCTATGGCTCGTTTCAAGAACCTAGATGCTAAAGGTGGTGATGGATCGGAGACTTCCACAACTGTGAAAACACTTCACCAGAATACCATCATGTAAGTGTATCGTAACACTTAGACAGTTGATTTGTATTGAGTTACTGGTTTCTTATGTCAAGTCCCAAATGCTATGGCCAAATTGAATATTTTTACATTTAGCATAAAGTGTTGTCATTGCCAAGAGTGTCCAATATCAGTAGGTGCATCCTTTGCTTGTTAATACATCATACATGTCTGTTTTTCACACATACAAAATCAAGGTTCAGTCAAATTGCAGTCCCTCGAAATCAAGTTGCTTGAAATACCGGCTTGCTCGAAATAGAATTAAAGTCCCAGTACTTTGCTCTTATTATTGCAGTAAACTTAAACATGATCCCTCGAAAAGTGCGACAAATGTAAACATGTGTGATTGTGCAAAATAATGATGCTGTCTAAGGTATCTTGAGCCAGCCCAATTTGACTGTATATTCAAGTACTCAAGATATAAGATGCTTGAAATAATAGTTATGCTTTAATAGTTAGGTTCAGCACTAGACAATTGAATGATGACATTCTTTAGCTGCTTAATTACCCACTATGCGTGATGTATGTTTACAGGAATGTGTCCATATACAGTGGGACCAAGGCTGGCTGCACAAAGATAGCTACATCAGGTGTGGATGGTCAACTCATCCTCTGGGACCTCAAGGTAATCCATCAGGCATTTAACTTAAAACTGTTGCAGCTGTCTACTTATTATATTTTGTACATTTTGTCTGTATACTAAAGCCGTTATACAAGAAAAATATGCTCAAATGATTCTGTTATGACGCTTGGGGTCTGTCTTTTTACAGAATTGTGTAAGGGCAAATGTTCAAAAATTTACAGTGAGCTCTGGTAAAATTTGCTCACATAATTAATCATGAAAGGTAGTTTTGCGTGGTGCTTTATCTTTCTCCTCAGACTTTTCTTTCACATTTAAGGCACTCTTGTTAATAAAATGCTGGATAAAATCTGTTAAAACATTTCAATAAAACACTAGATCTCTAGTTTCGAAGCATAGAAAAGATAGTTTGCTAAGTTACTTATCGTTTTTGGACTAGTTGTTATTAATGTTTTGAATTTTTGGACTGTCGGCCAACGACAAATATGGAGTTAGAAACTGTCTCCTTACTTTTGTGTATTTAGGGCATATTGATATATAAAAAGTGCATTTCTGTTTCTATAGTGTTCATATTGCATTTACTGCATTTTCTGTGAATAATACACATGTCTAATAGAGAGTTATTCATAATGGTTATCGGGGTATATTACACGGGAAACCAGCAATGTCATATGATAAAATGTTATATTGTACTGTTCTTATGTTACAGAGCTTGGAACAATCATTGGCTGGGTTGAAGATTGCCTAAGATGCTGTATCTACCAGAGTCTTTCAATCATCTAACATATGTGTTATACAACCTGCTGTGTATGAGTTACAGGCAGCAAAAAACATTTGAACAATTGACAGAAATTATATAATACTGTGACACTATACATGTAGTTGTTGGTCGTGTTTAATCTGACCTTGTGTAAAGAATACCTTTAAAACAGTGTATCAAATATTTGTTCTAACATCGGAAAATGAGAAAGTGATACCGTATTTGGGATATTTTTGGTGTTGTGTAATTTGTATGCAAATCATATCTGTTCAACATGTAATCAGACATATTTATCTATTGTGCTGAACTAATTTGTCACTCAAGTCAGTGCTTATATGCATGTATGTTTACAAAAATAAAATAATTCTGTATAATTTTCAAGTGAATAAAATTGTATGTAGCCTTAGTTGTATTGAATTCTGTATTTGTACACTCATTTACTTCCTTTCATACCTATGTTGAACTACAGATACTTTTTTGTTAAAATCAGACAAATACTATTGTGACATAAACATGCTATCAACAAGTGCAAATACTAGTCAGTGACTGGTATAACATTCTTGATTCAGTGACAGTATGGCAGCACCACCGCTTTGTTTCTGTAGGGTTGGGCAATGCCATTTTAACAAGAGATGTTTATAAAACATTATGCCCCCTAAAACTTTTTTTTGTCACAGATGTTTTGTACAACTGGATTAGTCAGTTCAAAGTAAGTAAATGTAAGTAAAATAAATGTTTGAAGAAGAAATTCATTTTGGGAAATTGTAACTTAAACAATTGGAAATGGTTTTTAGAACATTTTGACCTTGACCTTTTTCCAAATGACCCCAAAATCGATAGGGTTTCTCTGCTACCAAGGATGGATGTGTGAACCTAGTTTAAGGAAGGTAGGTAAAGGCGTTCTCAAGTTATTGATTGGAAACGGATTGGTACATTTGACCCGGGTGACCTTGACCTTTGACCCACAAATCAATAGGATTCATTTGCTACCCAGGATGGATGGACCGAGTTTGAAGAAGGTAGGTCAAGGCGTTCTCGAGTTACTGATAGGGACAGACCTACAGACCGACCGACCGCAAAGCAATATGCCCTCTCTTCTACTATTGCATTTTAAAGGTATGTTGATTTGTGAGGCTGTGTGTATTCTGTAAAGCAAAATAAGGGTTAAATAGAAAGTTGTCTAAACTGTAATAGGAATAAGAATGCAGTTAGGTCAGTTGTTTGTTCAATCCTTGAACTTTGAAAGGTTTTGGTAAATAAGGGAAACAAATCACAACACAAATATTCCAGACCAATTTTATTGAAAATAAGCTGGAAGAAAGTACAGATCATAAACAGAATTACAAATGAATAGAAAAAAACCTAACTCACATACCAGCACTATCATTGGCCTTATAATTTCCAGCCAAAACTTACAGACAAATAAACCACTCCAGAGGTAAGTTTAAAATAATTGACAAACAAATTGGCACAAGTTTATTTGAAATTAGGAACTAACATATTTAAGGATTGAAGCCAAAGTGTGTTATCTACTTCCTTCTTCAGTAGTAGATAGGACCAAGTTGCTCTCATCCCTATATTTGATACAATTTGACAATAAAAAAGGTTCTAGGTTACACAATGACCCTTTCTGTTATGATACTTGGAAGAAAAGTTAACAGTTAACTGTGTATATCAAGGGGTGAGAGCAAAAACGATTCTAAGTGCTTGAATAAAGAAGCTGACAGAACCTTTTCACATTCACAATTTGAAATACATTTTACTTCACTCCAAAAGAAAGCTAAAAATAAGTAATGTACGTTAAACAGCCTATTAAAGAATGTATTTCCATAACTTGTTCATGGTTATTAAAAAGGATTGGTCCATATACAAAGTGTAAGTGAATTAATTGGTGGAAATATTTGTCTATAGTAGAGTGAAACTATAGTTATAATGGTTTGATTTTGGTCAAAATGAAGCCAAAGAACTATGTTTTAATCGCACAACAACCAAATTGTAAATGACACTTTCGTGCAAAGAATAAAAGTGAAAGTATTTACAGCTAGTATATATAAAAACTGCAAAATTTACAAAGCAAAGTGTTGCAGATGTATGACACAATTAGAAGGATATTGGTATAAAATATTACCCATGTAACAAATATAACTTGTCTTTTAATTCACATTTTAAATCAACCTTCGTATTTTCACAATTTCAAATGGCAATGCATAACTTAGGAAAGGTTTATGATTCATCACAATCTTAAATATGTCCCACATTTAAACAAAAGATCACACAACACTTTAAAAAAATCAGCTTTGAGCTATGACATATTTAAATTTAATGGGTTACAAAACTAGTTTTTTTTAAAGATAGTGTACTTATCTGGTAAAATATCGAGGCAACTATATTTAATCTTGCAACTAACAAAATTGCACTAACAGAAATGCATATGTTTAAACACCAGGGTTATAGAAATATTCCATTTACCAATTCTAATCTCTGGTTTAGAATTTGCAGCTATTTTAAACAATCACCACACATATTAAAACAAACTGAGTATATTTCATTTATTGTTTGAATTGAAGTCTGAATCAACTTAATACAATCTACAATTCTTTCAATTTCAGGCATAATTCCACAAAATGTTTACATGTCAAGGGACCTCATAGAGAAAAAATATGCCGGGACAATGTTTTTGAACACTTCTGAAAACTGACGTAAAAATTGAAGAGTACAAAAGCCTATACATACATAGCACACAGACATCTTATTTACAAAGAACAGACCTGAGAAATTTAATACAGAAGATACCAATTGCATAACTTTAAGTGTTCGAGACATAACTGGTGCAAAGAATTTCATTTTACGTTTGATTTTGTATTGCACCAAATAGAGGAAATAGAAAGGACACAGAAAACAGTGACTTCTTAAATAATAAAAATCCAAAACAGTTATAAGGCCAGTAAGAATGGAATGATATATCAAACTTTTTATATCAGCAAATATATCAACCAAAAAACTCTCTTAGAAGGGTCTAGTAGTTAACAATTGTGCACATAGTCAATGACTCAAAGATATAAACAAAGGAACATAAACATGAACATACAAGAATTTATCTATTTACACTTGTCTGAAATTTAAGCCTGAATATTCTTTAGGGACTATAATTCCTTCAGTCTACTGCGAGTCGTACGAATGATTTGTTTCAAAAAGCTTGCTTAATAACACTTTAAAAACCATACTTACACGATTGAAAGACAAAGTTTTGTTGTACCAGCTCATTAAAATAGTTCGAATCTTTACTAGATATTTGGCTAATTGACATCTGAGCATAACAGGAACATTCATGATTGACACAATTTATATATAAGACATTTAAACATACATCTTTTAAATCAAAAATATCAAATTAAAATCAATGTTAAGTATATTCACAAAAGCAGAAAGCTATGCTTACATGTTATACAGTTATGATAGCCCTATCTCATTACTAACCAAGCAACCATATTCTGTCCTAAACAATCTTCATATTTTACAAACTTTTCCAAGGAACCACGCGGGAACCTTCCTATCACATCATTCCTTTACCAAATACACATTTCACCTTACTCCTACACATCATACACATTTAGGAATCTTAAAACACACTGCACATTTAAGTAAGAGACAGTAAGTATGTTTTATAACCGGACTATAGCCCTATATGGATGGTCACATGACCCAACTTATGAGTAAATAATTCTGAATTCCAATTAATTTAATGTGGAATTATTTATTTTCGTGTGCATAAAATTCTGCAGAAAGGCATTTTCAGGGAAACTTCAATGTGTGGATTATAAAACAACACAGACATGTTCATTTCAAAACATATTTGTGTTAACATTTGAATTCATAATTTAGTTGACCCAAGAACTCATTGAAAATTGGTGCACCAAACATGTAAATGACTCAAAGTATATGCTACAAACGTAAACACAAAGTTTTAAAATACAACCAACTTTAAAAACTTTTAAAATGAATCGTTCTTTATGATTTTCATTTAACCATAAGGAATCTTCCAGCTTCAAATTAATAAATCGGCAAATGAAGAAATGAAATATTGAGATCAAGCAAGAAAGTAAAAGAAATGCAAATACATGTAATTGGAAAATTATCTGGGGAAAAAAATAATGTCATCACAAATGGAAATATCAATGATAAAAAATAAACGAATACAATATGAAAAACACATGAACTAGATGAGTATTCACAAGTCAAATGAGAGAGATTACCGTAACTACAAATCACCTTCCAAAATAAAAATCATGTACAAGTAATTCTAAAAGGAGAACTCAAAATTATTTTCCAAACATTTTCAAGACGGCAATTAAAAATAAGTTATATACATGTATAAGCAAACTCATATGGAATCACTAATATATATCACACACATGAAGAATGTTGAGGGGTGAAAGCAAACGGGTTTTAGGTGCTATTGAATAAAAAAGCAGATAGAACCCTTTTGAATTCACCCCTCAAGATTTTTTAATATCATGAACTAATACTTAAGACTTATATTTATTCAAGAATCAATAAAAGTTGAGCCAGAGTTTTCAGAATTAAACTGCACTATTGAAGTCGGTTGATATAGTTTTTAAAGTCCCTTAACAATAAAGTCATATAGACGTACTAACATATAAAAAAACTTTGATCTATTAGATGATACTTTGGTAGAAAACTTGACTAGGAGCTCACTATTCTACCACAACAGTAGCATTAACCGGATCACCTTAAAGTTTCATAAATCATTCAAGAGTTACCAGAGAAGACTCCTAAAATGACACACAATACAGATTTTACAATACTAGTACTTTGTGTTTTTGTGCAATCTTTCCACTAGAAGTTTGTGGTAGTACTTATTTAGAACAAGCTTATAAACTCTGTACTGTACGTGTATCACAGAACATAACAGAACTGACATTTACTTCAGATAACTTGCCCACAAATGAAATTGATTTGACACATAAAAATGATGATCAATTGAAATCACACAAAATGTTCTCACATCTAACAAAAATAATGGTTTTGATAAAATACAAACATTTGTTAAGCATATGTACAACTATAAAAAAGTATCCTTGTACAAAAGAGTAAATTTCAGTGACAGCAGACGTCTTGGGAATTTTCAATGTAACCTCTAAACTCCATTCACTAACAGACACAACACAACTATTTTACTGCATATCTTATATTTCAACATGAGACTAAGCAGCAAATCACCTTTGAAACCTTCAACTCTTACCGACCAATCAAAATGATTCCTGTAACTGAATTTTACTACACATTTCACAGTATGCATATAGAATCCCTGAACTCACAGAACTGTATGATGAGTGCCATTTTTAAATAAGTTTGTACATAAAATAGTTTGATAACAGTTCATAATCCTCGATTAACAGATATACAACAATCATACTTCAATAATTCCAATGCACATTACAATAAAACGCTTGAAGATAAAAACCTAAAACAGGCACACCCCATGTGAACAAATTGCTGTTCCTTCTACCCCAATCTCCACACCAGGGTAAAAAAGTTCCTTTCAGTTACACACTATAAAACTGCAGTTCTTTCTATTGAGACCCTCAGTCAATTTCTACCTTCCACCACATACAGGAAACCATTCCAACTGATCATAATAGCAGATCTGGTTTCCGGTTCCAATACACATTTCTCTTTAGTTCAAATTGACACCAAACACTCTTCAAGCATCTCCCACAAATAACACAAGTCATTTCAGTCTATCATAACACTTACATGTAACTACACCAATATCACTGCAAAATAATTTGTCCACATAATCCAAGCATATTATATAATCACCATGATAATATTTCACACATCAATTACACTGTGTTAACTTTAAAACCGTGTTTGACAAAAGTTACACATCTCATCCAAGCCCTGTTCATCATCTTCACTATGGCATAGAGCTATCACACCAAATACACTGTCTTTTCTTCAAAGCTATATTCGACAAAGTTTATATATGTCACTCAAGTATCTGCAACAGCATTGCTATAAAACACACACTTGCACTTAATTAATTCAATACAATATCAAACTAAATACCATACACGGTTAGCTGCTTTATTATATACAAAGCATACACCAAAAACTGATTACAATTGTGTTTTATTACAGGACTTCTAGTGGTTACTTCAATGAACAAAAGCTACCCCAGAAATCCCAAACACTTGTACAATACACCGACTAAAATGTACAATATCACTACAAACTATGAATTATAAACAAAATCACTAAAAAGTTAAAACACTTAGATAATTGAAAACGTGCAAATAATTTTAACCAAAGTTCTGCTACTCACAAGATAAATTGGCTCTTGTTAACATTAGCTTCATCAACACTTACAAACATGTTAGAACAGACAAAAATTGCTCTTCAGTTGCTTCTTCAATAATACTTAATTAACCATTGTAACTCACTGTTGTATGTTCAAACTTTTGACAGTTAAGAATACATCAAATTCAGAATACAATCATTCAGTTAAAGTCACAAGTATTAGTTTGTGAACCATTCTACACAGCTGTTTACAATAATATTTACAACGCCATACCATCTGATTGTACAACAGTATACAACATAAATCAATACTTTTAAATCTTTATGTATAGTATCTCCGTAATTCTAATTATCTTCAAATCATTGGCTATTCAAACCATCTATCTTCTTGGTGAAATCTTTTCTACAAAAATAGTCTAAGTAACAGCTGCTGGAGTCTTTGGTTAAATGAGAAAATTTACTACGTCGTACAATATGTAGCTGGTAATGCTGTTCAAAGATCTAGTGTTTAAAACCCTATTTCTAACTTCCCAGCTCTTCTAGCAAATATCTAACAAGAGAATATTTTAAAATTAAAAGTCTACTATTTCATATAGCAAGTTAAACTAGGAGTCATTTAAATTGCATATACACATGTACTCGGTATGGAATATGAACGATGATGTAGCTCTTTTTGAACTGGAAATTTGGTGAAATCTGGAATGTTTGAAAATAAGTTTAAGGGACAGTTTTTAACCCCTAAGTCACTGTTGCTACACTGTGACCTTCAACATATCTAAGAGAGACACATCTATGAACATCTAGGTTGAGAAAGTGTTTCTAAGACAAGTTACTAGTACTCTTCTGTCATCCCTTTCAGGCTGATCGTTATGCCTGGTTATTTTTATTTTAAGTTTTTTTCCATAGACTTGTTCGTGTTTTTTCTAAGTCTGGTTTCTCATAGTATTCCTTCTCAGACTGTTCTTTTAGACTGGTTGTTATTTGTTATTCCTTCTCAGACTGTTCTTTTAGACTGGTTGTTATTTGTTATTCCTTCTCAGACTGTTCTTTTAGACTGGTTGTTATTTGTTATTCCTTCTCAAACTGTTCTTTTAGACTGGTTGTTATTTGTTATTCCTTCTCAGACTGGTTACTATTCCTCCTCCTCACACATTCCGTATGCTTCCTCAGCCAGCGCGTAATATTTGTTGGCCAGTCTGCCTTTCATTGCCTCCATAGCTGAATCTGCTGCTGAATTATACATCTCAGCTGAAAGTACACAAAGACCAAGATGAACAATACCGCGATGAAAATAAAAATTGAAGTTGTGATTTCTTATGCAATGGCTGTGTCCTTAAAATATCACGTCTTCTGCATATACTTTACCGCCCACTGGTTTAAGCTGGTTAACTAACACAAGGTAATACAGTACTGACTAAATACAGTGTAGTTCTACTGACACCCTTAAGACTGACAAACAAGACCACCCTTGAGACTGACAAACAAGACCACCCTTGAGACTGACAAACAAGACCACCCTTGAGACTGACAAACAAGATCACCCTTGAGACTGACAAACAAGATCACCCTTGAGACTGACAAACAGCATTTTGATAGCTAGTGAGGCTTAATAGTTATATTGAATTAGCTGGTTGAGACATGAAATATGTGGTCTTAATAGTGGACCAGTCTTAAAGTTGGTCGGTCTTAATAGCTTAACATTGTTGCAATTGTCATCAGGTATAGTTTTAACACCTGCGATAAACATTACTTATTAATAGTTGTTTTTCCTATTTTACTTATTGCTTTCGCTAGCAGTTTTTTTAAGAGCGAGTGAAATCTCTGTAGGTTTGGGATTAAATTATTCTGATAACCCTTTAGACACACATGGCTGAGTATAAACGACTTCAGCAACACATACTTATGGTTATGTTTACTTTCTATTTAAAGTCTGTTTAAATTATTTATCTTAGTAAACCGGTACTCAAAGCAAACACTCCATATCATTACATAAACATCTCTACACACATTCAGTACATTTATCTTACCTACCACTGGTTTACCATTGACTTTATAGAGGACAGTTTAAACGCCTGATGTACATGTAATAGGTTCTACGTGTAAAACAGCACAGTGTGGGGTTACTGCGTGTTACATAACAGGTTACATAACTATACCAGGAAGAATTTGCACTACTGCACTACATTTACAAGGACACAAAATGTAAACTTATCATTTTATGTAAACAGCCTAGTATTTATGATAAATTCTATCTATCTATCAGCTTCTTGACATTTAAAAGTACTTTCATACACAAAGATAGAACGCATCTACTCTGGGTATCAATTGAATCATGATAATATTTGCAAGGGGAGGTATTGTAATTTAACAAATCTGAAGATATGCGGTTTATTATGATACATGTTTAGGGACAAGTTCTAGTGAAACTAATTTAGTTATAAACACAATCATACATGGGGGAGCACATTAACTTTTAAGAAGCATGGAAAAATCAATAGAATAAGCATTTTGAAAAGGCATGTGCAGAGGGGTGAAAAAAGAGGACTCGAGGCATTTACAAAGAGATAAGTAGTAATAACCTGTGTGTAAATTCAGCCATCAGTCTAAAAGACCATTCCCAAAACAAAGCTTAACATTGAATGAGACTCTT
>ENA-OREC01000183-OREC01000183.1-marine-metagenome-genome-assembly--contig:-NODE-183-length-19272-cov-12.441365_pt1 | contig 19272 bp, 8 predicted proteins | sample MGYA00248626_ERZ508543 | MGnify/ENA primary metagenome ERZ508543 (study PRJEB26211, sample SAMN05518279) | marine metagenome | isolation source: Puget Sound, Washington, USA | host: Bankia setacea...
ATCTGTCATACACTTTCTTATTTTTATCCATAACCTCCTTAGTGCAGGACTAGGGGACATTTTGTAATCTGTCATGCACTTTCTTATTTTTATCCATAACCTCCTTAGTGCAGGACAAGTGGACATTTTGTAATCTGTCATGCACTTTCTTATTTTTATCCATAACCTCCTTAGTGCAGGACTAGTGGACATTTTGTAATCTGTCATGCACTTTCTTATTTTTATCCATAACCTCCTTAGTGCAGGACTAGGGGACATTTTGTAATCTGTCATGCACTTTCTTATTTTTATCCATAACCTCCTTAGTGCAGGACTAGGGGAGATTTTCGAGACCTGTTATGTAATTAATAGCGTGCTAGATCTATTAACAAATGGGGATTGGCTTGATGTAAAAGAGTGGCTTAGTTCTAGTGGCTTAGAGTCTATGGCTGGACATGAATCAGTATAATGGATTAGTCAGCTTACAACACGTTCAAACTGATGCAGCTCTACCAATGAAATATGTTACTCTGATGCATTTCTGTCTTAGGACATGTCTCCAGCCATGATATATATTTAGATCAAACTGCCAGCATGTTCTGCACAGTCAGTGATCAATAAGATTAATGCTAGAAGCTTCTGCCTGCATCCATTTCAAGTTGCAAACAACCTACATCTTTTCCAGACCTAAATATAGCAGGCAGACAAGACAAACGATCTGCAATGAGACATGTTTACCTTATATGGTGACATTATGCAATGACATATACATTATACAGCTTGCCAAGATAAAACCTGAGTGTTGATGTCACTGGAATTCAATAAACTTGGTCATAGATGTGTTTGGAATAGGCAACATAAAACATATTGTCAATAAATATTCATGCCAATACAGCTAGTGAATCACAGTAATGCAAATATCATGTTGGCAGCTCAATACAGAGGATGGTTCCTGGAAATTGTCGCTCAATCTATACCAATCTTAATTCTGAACACATTCTGTTTTTGAAGTTCATTTTTCAACACTAAGACTAACACGATGCATTTTATAGTTTACAATATAGTTAGTCCAAGATCTTTGCTTAATATTTGGAGTATTTGTTTGTGTTTTGTTTGTGTTTGTTAATGATTATTTCTTTACTGTTTTTCTTTAATACAATGTCAGTAAAGTAATTACCAAATACCAGAATAAGCTTTTCAGTACGATGACACTCTTTGCAACCATCTGACATGAATCAGATATCTTAAGAGAATGTTTGACTCACTAGGACCTCTACGTCAACAGACAAGAGCTTGCCAATTGGTTAAGTGAGGATTTTTTATTTCATGTTTTTGTATAGGTTTTATGGCTTCGAAAATTAGTGACAGAAATATTTATATTGTAAACTGACTGGATGTTAGTAGTGAAATGTGCACCCTTTTTAGCTACAACTCTTTTAATAGGACTCCTTGCTCTATGGCCTTAATTACATGTAAAGCATGTGTGTGGCAAGTGGACAAAATGAATCTTATATCTCCATATAATTAATATAAAACTTTCAAGACTTGACATTTCTTTTAGCATGCTATTTTCATTGTTTGTTTATTTAATTCTCAAAAGGGAACAACATTTCAGAATGTCATGAAGTTCTTTTAACATTCAATCTACTTAATTGTATCAAAAGTAGAGTTCCATAAAACAAAACAAGAACAAAGATATAGGGAATTCTATTAAGCTTAGATAAAGTGATGTATCTGTTTCATTTGCAATCTGCTTAATCAACAACAGTAAACAACTTCTTTTGGAATTCAAAAACAATGTCCAAAAGTCTGATGCCAAAATAATAAATGCTTTTCAAACCAAGGGTGTAGTTTTAAGTTTTAACAAAAAGTTGGGCACAGTGCCACCTCAATGCCAATTTTCTGCTCAGTCGACATTAAATGTTTATATACTGAACTTTTGGGACTCCAGTGAAGCCCCCAAACCCCTACTTAAACAAAAGGAACAAGTGGTTTAATGTATATACCAATGTGGGTAACTGTACATTGTGCTTTTTTCTTCTAAAGATCATATAGATCTATTGACTGATTGATACACGCCTACCATAGAGTTAGAAACGAGCCTTTGTCAATAAATAATACAGAAGTTGGAAAACTGCCAACCGTTCTGCAGAATCAGCAGAATGTATTGTATTATAGTGAACTTTCCCTGTAAGTGTTGGGTGCTGCCAGTTGCGAATTTATGAATAAATTATACACGATAACCTAGTTATGGCCGCAAGTTGATCACCCGTTTAAAAATATACTTAACACAATATGGTATCAGTGTTCAGGGCGCGATCAATTGCAAGATCATTGCATATGTATTATGTCTTTCCCACAGACATTTATTAAAAAATGAGACAAATGCATTGAATACATCTTTCATTTCAAAATTTCTTCACATCCTGCATTCAAAATATCTTGACAGGACTATTCTCTCTTATTTGTTTTAGGAATAACTCTAAATATACATCAGTGCTCTTCCATTTGAATAGGTATTTTTCATTAAATTATATAGTGAAAACTCGCATTTTTTTCTGTTGCAAAGTAGCAAACGTACAGAACAAATGGCTGTTTCATGCCCTGGGTGTTGTTTGTATAAATGTTGGCAATGTTTCTGGGTATCAGTCTTGAAACCTCCGTTAGAGACCACTTCCACTGGTGTACGTAACTGCAGTTTAACCTGTGTATCAGTCTTGAAACCTCCTTTAAAGACCACTTTCACGCAACTGCAGTTTGGCCTGTATTACTGATAAACAACTATTTATTTTTTTATGTGATATGTAATACAATTGAATAGTTTTGGATAGATTGCCATGTTTAACCAGAAGGTACTAGCATGCCTGCAAAAGGGGTTTGCAAAGCTAGTTACATAATAGCTATCTTGAATAAATAACCAACCGGGTCCCTATTTGTTGAAGTGTGTATAGTGTTAACATATACTTAACCGTTGATCTAGACTTCATATATATGCATTTGAATTGAATCATAAACAATCGCTGCTACTTTTATTTCGGTGTCAAAACACATCAAACTCTTTAATAAATTACCTTTAATTGCCAATTAGTCAAAACAAGACTTCGTTTCTGGACGCTTCTTCTTACTTGGTCTTAGCCTTCTCTGTATGTGAATACTATTGGATACAGAACACTGCGTTTCATAGGAAAAAATATCTTCACATTTCAGTCCTAAAATGACTTTCTCTGCTTCATTAACCACTTCCTGTAAAATGGCGCATCCTTTTTCCCGCCAAAATGCCACCCTCTGCAACAAGGGGTGTTCTCAAAGTATGCAAAGTGTGTGAAAGGGGGGTATTAAAATGTTATAATCACCGTTTATGTAGTGTACAGTGTGTTTTGAAACACAGGGATGTGATGTGGCATTTAATTGTCATAGTACATACAGTTGTCTTCAAACGAATACATAGAAAGAAAACAACGAGATAATGTTTCTATATATTTTTTATTTCTTTTTCTTCAATTTCTTCTCAGTATTTTCATAAATACTTTTATTGTATAAAACAAAACAATTATCTGGATGTGACAAGATAAAAAGACAAGAAAATAACATATTGTAAAAAGATGTATGTACATGTAAACGCATAAAAGTTAACAAGTAAACATTGATCACAAAATATTGACAAATGTGTTTGGTTTCGCTTGTGCGAGACAGACATTTGCCTCACGTGGAAAGAAGAAATTTCATAAATAACTCCTACCCACTGTCATAACCCCATTCGACCTTCGTGAATTCTAGGAATCCATTTTCTACGTCATTGGTGGCATGTAGCATGTAACTTACCATGCACGTGCTCCCCTAGGGACGTGGTATTGCAAGGTTACATTCTCGCCCACAATCATTCTTTTGACCGCCGTCTCGGAGTAGTGGCGTTTGATTGTGTTTAAATACAATGAACATAGTGACAGGTGCGAATTATGTACAACAATGCAAAAATTACACCGGGATGTTGTCATAATGTCATGTTTAAGAATCATTATGCAGGCTGCATCTTCCAAAGGACTGGAAGTATACATCTTTCACACATCGGACTGTTGCCTTTCTACTGCCCCTCTCTTTAACAACCTGAGCAGTACCTTCAACCATTTCAAAGTCTTGAGCATTAACATTGATCAAACTACCAACGCCTGTGTTCACATTGTTGTGTTTGATAAAGCATGAGAATCGGACTTTAACATCTTTCACGACTTTGCCATCTTTAACTGTTGTGTTGAGTTCCACTTGGGGGAAGTCTGCGGTTTCAATGACTGCAGTTCCAACAGGTTGGTGGTTTGAGTCGATAATGGAGAATTCGTCGCCCTCATGGACTGCCTCAATACTGAAGGCATAGCCCTGTGAGTTGCTGTCGGTCCAGAAGTAGTTCTCATTAAAGTTCAGAGTATCGCCGTTGAACGTCAATCGTCTTCCGTAGCCCATACCAATAGATTCCAATCGTCTGGACTCGCCATCAAACAAGTACTCATCAGTGCCAATGTAGCGTACGAAGTAGCGGAAACCTGGCGCAATTCGGTTGTCAACTTCAAACCCTGTGAAAAGAAGAGAACTATTAGATATCGAACTTTCGGGCTTTAAAGCATGTTTGTATGAAATGGCTATAAACAAGTATATGGGATATCGAGGGAGGCGTAGCTTTAGCGTTTATTTGTTTGTGGTTTTTTTTTTTGCTTTTCAGAACAGTAATGCCTTATCATTAGCAAGTTTTGACAAGTTTAATTATTATGGAAAATTAAATGTGTTTCATATTGGATTATAAAGAAAGTGCCAAAAGTTATAAGAACACGAATGCATTTAAACATATGGGAATATGGCCTTTGTAAAAGCTACAATAAGCATTGATTATTAAGTCATGGATGAAATGTTTATGTTCTGAAGAGGTGAAGATCTATTTTAAAAGAAAGACATGTTTCAATTATAATATCAACACAGTTTGGAAAAATCCATAACCTCTCACTGCCCCATAGAAGTCGAGGATTTATCCCCATGTCCAACGAGTTGCTAAGCAACTGCATTAATCGTAATCCATCGTCAGGTCTCAGATTCCTGAAAGAATTATTGTGTAACAAACACATCCAAGGAAAGTTTTCGAGACCTCTTAAAACCTTTTGATGATAATTTTGTGACGTACCCAAAGGTAACGTACTTTTCCATTCTCTGACATATGGTCATTGAATCTTGCTAAAGTAAGGTATAAGCAGCCTCGATACCTAGCAACATAATGTATGCATGTAAAACGTATATGAGAAAGGTATTACACATGAATGGAAGCGTTTGATGAAGGGCATTCTCTGTCGCACCAGTAGCACACTCTAACACCATCAACTCAAATAAATAGTGTCTAAATCAAAACAAAACTAATATCACCAAATTCATAGTGTCTACGTTGTTAAGATATTGCACTAGTATTTGCTTGGAGTAGGTATAAGTAGATCTAAGTTAAGTATAAGTGTCTCTGCACAGTAAAACGTTATCGTCCAACGTATGGTATCAGTTATGAACGTCTGTTAACACTAAATAGTTTCACAAATACAAAGTCTTATATAATGAGCACTTTTTTAAACACGGCGTTAACACTTGTATAAACGATATGTTACTTTAAACACACACAGTTCTGTTCGAAATAAAATTTAAAAAAGGCTGTATACTCAGTTGAATATAATAATAATATCAATACGCTTCTGCACTATTTCTTTTCTCACAACTCACAGCGCACTACTTACGAGTTTGCGCTGTGCGATATCAGTTTCTCAGTTCTCTCATCGCCATACCAACACAGAAATCAATGCTCTCTTTGTGACGCACCCATTCATGCCCAGGGAGAAAATATCGATTCAGGACACTGGCAACGTGTTAATGCCAGAGAGGAATGGCGAAATTAACGCCTAGAAAACATTTCCAGACTTGAATTTAGAAAATACACCTCGGATTTTGAATCACGGGCGATGTATATGAGAAATAAAGTTGTTGATATTGTGGAAATACCGGGTGCGTCCATAGCCACATGCGCTTTGGACGTAACTGGCATTTCTGTGGGATAGGGGAAGGTTCCGAATCTCAATTTTCCGTATGAATGATACAAATTTGGCGTGATAAAGTGAACAGTATGATATATTTACCTTTAACTTCCAATTCGAAATCCCTGCAGACAGACAGGTCAACAGACTCGGTCTCTTCTTTGATCTCATCAGTTTGGTTGTTTTTCCACCCGGTCATGAGATCAGAGATGGATCTGTGAGGATCCTTAAGGTCACCAGCGCGGACTGTCGCATACACGGACAGCTGTCTGAGGAACATGGCATCAGCATCCTGTCTCTGGACACCGAGTTCCATATCAAGGGGGGAGAAGTTGATGAAAGCCATTGCTCTGTAAGATAATGAGTCCTAAATATTAACCACAACGTAAATCCAGTATTGTAATTAAATATTTAGAAAAACCCATAAGTTTCATAATTTTTTAATTCAACATTAAGCAAGGTTTCAATCGCAATATGTTACTCATAGCGACGGCAGTAGGCCTAACAAAACAAACATCAAATGGTGTAAAACTAGAGGACGTGATGGTTCTTCTTATAGAACGATACGGAATATATATGTATTGGTCTGTAAATTGTATATTTTGCTTTGTATGCTTTCCTAAACCAAAATAAATCTATCTATAAATAAAATCATTTTAGCAACAATTTTATGAAGAACGAAATAATAATAATTTTATAATTTTGATAAAATATTTATATAAAGACGCCCACAGCCTCGCCATTATAGATATTACTTTAAACACCTTAACATTTGAGAATCGTTTGAAAATTATTCCCACGTTTTGGGTTTGAAATAAGAGTTTTGTATTTAATCAACCAATAACTAATGTCCCGCTTACTATTGTACTACGGTTATGTATCAAGTTTCACTATCCTTTATAACAAAAAAAGTCTTAACTATATAACCACGTGTATAGTCTGATAAGTTTATGGTACAAATAAATTTAATAAAAAAAGGAGAATAACAATACAAATTTAGTACAACTTACAGTTTCTGGTTATGTAAAATATCCACAAAAGTAAACAAAGAATTTATTTTTCAGTGATGAATAATCTTCTAGTTTGCGTGTCTATTCTCTGTGGCGCGGCGGCAGTTGTGTTGTGGAAATAAGATCGACCAGACAGTATTTATACGCTTATGCTAATCAACATTCTACGTGTTTCTATTGGTTGATTCAGACACACAGCTAGCTGGATCTCGTCCATGTACATGTACTGAACACGCAATTTCTTCGTGATTGGATTTTTTTGCCGAACCTTGAATACAGCCTCAGTGCAAATATTTGGTCGTTTAACTAAGTAAATAACTACCTAAAATACTTTCCAAGCAGTTAATGATAAACAGTAGCAATACAATCCATGTAGTATGTCTGAGGCAACACCAAAGTTTAATAAATTACTGGAAAAGTATATAATATTGTAGTTACAGGTAGAACGTTCTGACCGATCTACATAGTAACCTTTCAGATCCAGACTAAACCGGTGTGGGCCTCGGGGCATTAGTTGGATCGAAAAAAATGTTGAATCGAAAATGTTTTGTGGGGTCTTTTACATATTTATACATTATTCTTCCTTATTGATTATTCATACAATACATATTTATAGTGTGAATGAAAAGGCTAACTTAGGCATACTCTTTCACCGACTATCTCTTTGAAATAATGCTGGATGTTAATGAGCTAGGCTACGCTAAGTCACGCTTTATGCTGTCTCTTATTGATGAGGAGACCATTAATTACCATTTGTTTAAGTGATCAAATTTACACTCTTTTTGTTATCCTTGATTAGATCTGAAGTTTTTAATATTTTGTACAAAGTTGTCCATCTAAGATCTGTTTTACATATGCTAGGGTGTTATATGCTTAAGAATATAAAGGCACTATATACAAACAGAAATCAAAAATGTTAAAATAAAAGATGATAGAACAAAAATATATTAAGGTTTTAAAATAGCATTTTCTAGGAGTTTTGTTCATGTACAAGGGCCTGTTATATATCAGCGTAATTATATCGTTTGCATGAACATTGAAACTAGATCTACATAAATTCCTTCAAGACATACTTATGCATGTAGATCTACAGGTAAATAGTTCTCAATTGATGGGGGGAAACACGCTAGTTAGATTCTAAAATGTTTCTGATCTAAGTATATTTGATTTCAGGAGAATGTCTCGTGAAAAGTAATGAATAAAAAACCCATACCATTTAGTTGTTGTATGTAGCAATAAACCACTGATATAATACTGGTACTATATACAGTCTAACTGCCATGTTTATAGCTAGTTTGTGTTTAAGCAAACAGTCTATGTACAACACTGTTCTTATATATTTGCTGTGTTAGCGAAATAGTTTTGTTCATAAATATTTTAATAAATACGACCCGAAATCGATGCCTGTTAGCGCTTTAAAGTAAAACAAGAGAGAGAACCACTGATCTAGTGTATTACTCAACGTATAACCTTTGTATTTATTAACGTACAATGCAGTAAACATGTACTAACAGTCTAGATGTAAGCTAGTACACAACAGAGTAAGACTGCACCTGGTTTAGATCAAATCTAGAGAAGCTGATTATTATACACGAGTTATTTCCCCATAGCTTACAGAGGTACACTTAAATATGTGTTAACGGGTAAGCCTATATGCACACTGTATGAACCAGTAGAAAAGTACGTGTATCCATTTGCATCACCACTGTTTTAGCTGTTTGTTTATACTTGAGCTGCAGTTGCGTTAATTCTACTTTGGAATACAATTGACTGTATTCATAAATAACACTGCATAATTTACATTTACAGCATAACCCTATACTATTCAATATTTAGAGAATACGTTCCCGTTAATGATACTGGTAAAAGCTTATTAACAGTTACATTTGCCAATATCTATATAAAGCTTGGCCTATTGAAACACACTCACATATTTTATATCCGAGAAGATATATTACTAGATTATGAGATACGTGTCAACTGCATATCGCATCTAGCCGAATAGTCCTTACATTTAATAATTAGCAGTACTTTAAATTAGTTTTGATGAATCGATAGTGTTAAATTCTAGATTGTTAAGGACATATATCAATAAGTTCACTTCTAAGGGTTAGGCTTTACAAAAATAAAGATTGTTTTATCTGCATTTCTAATCATCACTATGTCTCGGCAGTTAACTACCTTCCTCTATGTTTGCTGATTATTTTGAAATATTGACGATATGGAAAATTTTCATCGATGATTTCACAAGAACAGTGTAGGCAGTGTTTTATTATCAACACGTTGTAATAGTGGTTAATTGTTAGTCGACCCTCGCAGAGCAAACCGGTCACGCACCGGCAGCATGGTTTGGAGATTTCGGATTGTTTCTGACTTTAACCTTAAGCCATTATGTCCGAAATAAGGCGATAACACTGGAGCTGCAGTGTGTGTTTGTTTATGTACAGTCTTCTGCCAGCAAACTTTGATGCTGAGGTCTTTTTAAAGAATATTTTAATCGCAAACTCACAGCATATTTGTTCCAAATAAAGACGGATCAAGCAACAGCATCTAGGCATCACGACGGCAGAGTCTGGCAGAAAAAGAAAGCACTTTACACTAGCAGACGACGGAGGCTGGGCGAGGGGTCAACCGATTGTGCAACATCTTTCATCGGACAAGGTTAGAATAGCTGTTCTTGATATTGAAAAAAAGTTATATAAACTATTAAATATACTAACTAATTCAATCGCTCTTATAAACTAGATGCAGTATCGCGACAGTCACTCTGTACACGTATATAGCATATCAACATGCACTCTGTCACGTTTTAAAATCAGAAATGTATTTTGAAGATCTACCAAATATTTCATCAGAAGGTAGCTTAAGATTATTTCTTGTTTAAGCACATGTCCTGTAGTTTGGATAAGCCATGCTATTTCCATTTAAGCCTTATCCACAATGTGTATCTATTGATAATCCTGAAGATGTTTATCAATGAAAAATATAACATAAACTGATACATGACAATTTCTACTACGTTGCATATTGAATTAATTACAGGTGCTTGATGATAAAATCAGTGCCAGATATATAATGCATAGACTGTAGATTAGTAGATCTGATAAACATCGCACCCCAAAACCATGTGTTGGTATAAAACAATTGACACACATCTATTGCATCTTAAAACTTCATATTACCATAGATGTTTCTACCATTGCAGTTATATGTCAGGATAAACAAATTCAGTACAGTGTATTTATGAAATAGTAAGTTTGACAGCTGGCCCCATTTTTTTTACAGATGTATATACATTTACATGTATCTCTAAATAGAAATGCTTGATTACCTATTGGAAAAGTTTGCATTGAATCATCTTCAAGTTTGATATAAGATGTTGCCAATCGCTTAACTGTTTCTAAGCACTTTGGCCTGTCACACCAACACTTCAACTTGTCAAGAATAGCTGTCATTGCGAAGCCTGATAAAATGCAATTGTACTTTTGTAATTTTACTTTTTTGTTGAGTCGACTGCTGCATTATGGTTTGTATTTAGCATTTTTTTAAATCTATTAAATGTATCTCAAGATTACTTATCATTGTGCAGGACAGACATTGACTATGCTAGATGGGAAATTAGGGGTCATCTTCACAAAGCCAAAATATTTACGACTGATAACATTTACTACTGCTGACACAAACATGTACTTCCTTAATCTTAATTTGTTTAAAATATTTTCACCGACCTTACACATCCATGTTAACAAACTCAGTTTCCATTTTAGTCTTCAAAGGAGAATGAATATAGATAAAGATGATGCAAGCCCAGCAGGCACAACAACGTTGTATCAACATTGATACAATGGTCACACATCAAAGTTGAAACATGGTTGAAATATGGTTGTATTTGAAAGTTGTACTGACGTTGTGATTTCAACATTGAGACAACGTTGCAGCTTCAACGTTGATAGTTTTGTCAACGAATGATTTTTCATATTTGTTTCGTCTCTTGTGTCAAATCCTGAACGATAAAACGTAATTATTACCAGAAAGAGGTTGAAAAACACAAGTAAAATAATAAAAAACAAGCTATCCTTACCTTTCTCTTTGACGTATAGCGATGAAAGTTTCGCATTATATACGCATGCGCAATGAAAGTCCAAACTAAAAGCTATTTTTGGCATATTACACTTTGGCTTACATTTCAGTTGAAAAAGACATTTACTAGTTAAGCATGAATGATTATCCAACAAATAGAATGTGGAGATGGAAATAAACAGGACACAATCATTGTTTCAAATTCATGAAAACATCAAACTGACAACCATTTTTCAACCATCGTCAATGTTGAGGTATCGACCATATTTCAACGTTGTTTCAAAGTCGAAATGGCAACCATTTTTCAACCATCTTCAATGTTGAGGTATTCACCGTATTTCGACGTTGATTCAACGTAGAAATGGTGACCAATCTTTCAACGTTAAAGCTTCGACCAATTTCAATGTTGATTCAACATTGTGTGCCTGCTGGGAAGCAAACTAATTATTTTTTAATCTAGAAAAATGTTAGTTACTTTGTAAGCCATAGTTCCTGTAATGGCAAGCTACAAGAACAGATTGAGTAAATCAAGATTAGTGGTGGCGGCAACTGATATATACTAGTGAGCAAACGACTGGCCGGGTGCAATGTAACTGATATATACTAGTGAGCAAACAACTGGCCGGGTGCAATGTAACTGATATATACTAGTGAGCAAACAACTGGCTGGGTGCAATGTAACTGATATATACTAGTGAGCAAACAACTGGCCGGGTGCAATGCAACTGATATATACTAGTGAGCAAACGACTGGCCGGGTGCAATGCAACTGATATATACTAGTGAGCAAACAACTGGCCGGGTGCAATGCAACTGATATATACTAGTGAGCAAACAAGTGGCCGGGTGCAATGCAACTGATATATACTAGTGAGCAAAGAACTGGCCGGGTGCAATGCAACTGATATATTCTAGTGAGCAAAGAACTGGCCGGGTGCAATGCAACTGATATATATTAGTGAGCAAACGACTGGCTGGGTGCAATGCAACTGATATATACTAGTGAGCAAACAACTGGCCGGGTGCAATGCAACTGATATATACTAGTGAGCAAACAAGTGGCCGGGTGCAATGCAACTGATATAAACTAGTGAGCAAACAACTGGCCGGGTGCAATGCAACTGATATATACTAGTGAGCAAACAACTGGCCGGGTGCAATGCAACTGATATATACTAGTGAGCAAACAACTGGCTGGGTGCAATGCAACTGAAGTATAGGAAATATTGTCACTGATAGTTATAGGACAGTTTTCCATTTCCCTTCTGTATTGTCTCTTACAAAGTGGGTTTGAAAGTTTCAAGGCTACCCAATGGTACACCGTCCATTCTCACTTACATTTTTAAAGGGACAATCATATTCATAATCATGTTAACTTCTAAACATCTGTTATACAGTGAATTAGTATGTACATATCGTTAACTCCTAATTTTGTCATGTACCAGTAGATAGAGCACACTAAAGTATACAACTGAAGAAGGTGAATATTAAAAGTGGGTACCTTTTTTATTCAAATGTAGTCACAAAAATGTCAAAATGTCCCTCCCTGATACAAGTGAACTATGATTGTTTTTGATCAGTATGTCACATTTCCATTCAACATTCTAATGAATATCTTTGTTACATATTTTCTATCTACTTTTTTTTCATTGCTTAAGAGCCAGATTGTCTCTTTAAAGTTAATCTTGTTTCTGTAATGACACATCAATGATCAATGATCCCCTTCAGCATGCAATAATGTTTTGTTAAAATGCAACCGACTTAAACAAAAGTGTACAAATGACACCCCTTTAAACAGCATTTCGAAATGAATAACAGTTACTTCTCCGGTTTCATATATTCTATATTTAAAGCCTAAAATATTTAAAGTTGAACAAAAATGTTGCGGGTATTGTATATCTGATGAAAGATTTACCTTACAAGGATTGTGGGTGCATAACTGAACCAAATATATAAACCCTAAGTAGTTCAGTGTGTCATTTGTTGAACGCTTCAAGACCTGTGAGCACATAGTGTCTGCTTGTATGTAAGTTACTCGTTTTATTTTAAAAAAGATTTATTTTCTACTTTTGGGTAATTTTTACATGTGTTTGGATTTGTACCTTTTTGATATATTGAGGCTACGACTACTGTGCATTATTGTTAATGGATTTAATTGATACATTAATGAACTGGACTTAATGAATAGGTATAAGTTGATTGGTTTGAATTGAAGACAACTTTCAAAGACAATTGTTGATTTTTGTTTTTTTCTTAAGATGGCTATTTAAGTTACAGTATTCTTGTATTTGTATTTTTTCGGAGACGTGTAGTATAACACATACTTATTTACATATGGATTATTTGAAGTCTGCGAATTTGGTTTTATGAAAGGAATGCTTTTGATATGTGTGTATGCTTTTGAACAGGTACACAGATAACTATGAAAAGTGAGCAAAATGTAGATCCGAAAACCTTTTTTTTAAACGTTGGATAAGCTCATTGCAAAAGATGGACATGCTCTAATGGTGGAATAAGCTTATGTTAACAGATGTTTGTAGTTAATGAATTAAGGTTAATGCATTTGGCTTAATCTTTATAGTAAAATTAATGTACTTTTTAAGGTTCAACGTTATCCAAATGCTTCTTTGCAACATTCCCATGAGTTGTCACATTTTTCTGCTGAGTCGTGAATTATTATTTTGTGTCTATGACTGGATCTAAATGCGTCCAAGTAGTTTACAAACAATGCCAAAATATTATACTTCATTTCGAGTTTTTTTATACTGATGCTGTCTGAGAACCATTTAACTGTGTGACTGGAACATCACAGACAATACATACTGTAAACACATTTATTTTGTGACATTTGTCTTTAGCGATTTCAATCTACAGTATTTACTATATTTAAAACTTGCAAAAGTCTCCGTAAAGGTATTCTGCATGAAAGGAATGTCAAACCTTTTGTAACCGGTAGTCGGTATTTTGAGATCATTTTTGTAAGGAGAGTTCGAGAAAACAATTCCTTCGCGATGATTGGCTTTTACAGTCCTGAGCTAAATCTGGGAGTTACTGAGCACTAAACTCTGGTATGACTGTCATGTTGTATAGTATGCATCCTTGGGTAAAATCAATATGGTTCTAAGTGCTATAGAATTTAGAAGCAGATAGAACCATTTAGCATTCACCCCCTAAACATTTAGATGTTAGTTAACTATACAAATGTAGCAGGATTATGCAGATATTTTAAGTTTTGCGCAACCCTATCCCCTCAAGACCTCAAGAGATCGGGTCTAATGTAAACATAGTGCTTCCTTGAGTAAAAAAATGCTCAAAGTTTTCCTGATTGGATATTAAAAGACCTTATCCTTATGATTTTGTCCTCTGATTTTTCTCTCTCTGTGTGGGAAGCATCGGACAAGATTGTGACTGTTGATTTACTTTGCAACTGGGCCAAGTCTTTACTTACTGCAAGACCAAATTGATAGTGACAAGGTGTGGAAGAGTTTCAGACTCCTTTGGGAATATACAACCTCTCTGGGAATAATCAATAAAAGATATTAACTAACAAACAACAGGAAGATTGTGGAACTTATTGACAAAAACCCAGAAGATTTGTGGCTATCGTTAGCATAAATTTGTATGTTATCCGGTGTATAATAAGTGATATTTTATATGAATGGTTATAAAATACAGTAACAGAGGAATTAATGAAGTAAACAATGGTGTTTTTATGTTTCAAGGTCAATTTATTTGTTTCTGAACCATTACCATGTAGATTATTGATAAATACAAACAAGATTAGCATCTTTGTCTTTGGCATAAGTTAAAAGTTGCCCGATGATTTATCAAAGCGCTGACAGAAAGACATCAGATTCTATGGCCATGGAACAGTTTGTTTTTGTGTGCTCAAGTTCATTACTCTTACTTACTGTTAAAGTGTAACAAGGGTCAAAGCAATAAACTTGTATAATTAAGATTGGTGCCAATAAGCTAGCCAGGTGCCCTGTCGGATTAAGCTTGAACTTGTGATTGCTCTGCATAAACTTTTATTATTCATTTCCTTTAAGTATTTGATAGACATATCAGTGATTTTGCGGGGGGGGAGACATTATACAAAAGTGAAACTAGCGCTGGTTGTGCATATTTGGATCTTATCTTATCAATCAGGTGAACAAAAAACTGCTTGGTGTAGCCTAACCCATGATGAAAAGCTTAACGCTTAAATTGACTTGAGCCATCTATATTAAAACAGAAATTTACTTCTTGAGATATTCTCATCTTGGGTCATGCTGCATGTTTTGATGACGAATACAAGTTGTCTTTCAGCCGCCTTGAAACATGGTGGACGTTTGTTAGATATTATTTCATGTTGATATCCACTTCCTTTTTCAGAACAACATCAGTGTATCAACAATCTGTCTTCCAACGTCTTAAGCAAAGGATATTAAAAGGCTGTGTTTGGCAGTGACCTGTGTTCCCTTTTGTTGCCATGCCAACCGTAGAGGGTCATAGTTATGGGTTGCCACCAGCACAGGGGCTGTACGATCCCCGCCATGAGAGTGATGCCTGTGGGGTCGGATTTGTCGTCAGTATTGATGGAGTTGCGTCACACAAGGTGAGATTTACTTTAATATACGATAATTCAAGTAGTTGCAATGTTAAAGGATTCAAACCAAAACTACAGCCTCCTCGATATTCTAGTGGTAGAGTGCTGGCTTCGAGTGAGGGAGATCCCGGGTTCAATCCCCAGTCAAGGATCCTTTAAAGTCAGAGGTCATTGGCCGTTGTGGCTTGGATGAAAAAAACGAATGACCTCGCAGAATCTACAAAAGTCGAACTCTAAAAAAACCAAGAAAAACAAACAAAACTGTTAAAGCTTTTATAAACTTGAAGATTTTCTTGCAAATGTTAAGATAGACAACTTTGTGGGCATAATGTAAACGTTTAAAATGGCAAATTCTGCTTCATATTGCAAATCAGCAAATGTTGTAGTCTATGCAAATTGTCATTGTGAAATTGGTTATGTATACAGTAAACAACCTCAAACTTCAATTATCAGTAAAAACAAGTACATGTACATGTATTCGCATTCAGCAGGTTGGTTTTATATGCAAAGCAATGAGCAAATGCATATACAATTTAATGTTTTGTTGCTTCAGAATTTTTAGGCAAGTTAATCACTACATGAAGTAAGATCGTCAAATGAAAGTATGTATGCTGTTACGGCCCATAGACATTCTTCTTCTTTGTTTTCATGCCTGTCTGCACTGTCACCCCAGACTACTCTGAGCTTTCGATATATCACCGATTCAAAGTTTTGGAGTATGGATACAATTTAGGCCTACTCACACTTAGATCAGAAACTGAAATAGCTTGTGCATTTATTAATACAGACATTGCGAAAAGCGCCATCCAAAGGTCTTGACCGATAAATTTTGATAAAGACCGACGATATTTGTGATGATGTCGGTCCGTACGTCTGACCAACGGTTTCCACGGCAAGATTTAAAAAAAAATATGAAGATTTAATTTTAATCAAGTATTAAACACTGCTTAAAAGTAAACAAAACTTATTTGGTTTAACAGAAACTCGCATTTGTATTAGAACTTATTATAGCACTGAAGTTTAGCTTGAGTGTTTCACGCTGAATGTGAGAATTGCCCCATAAAGCAATCATGCTTAAGTTTACCAGATTTTATTATTGCAAGCGAAAAGGTGGTGACCATGAATAACGGATACCATGTACATCTATGCAACATAATACTCTTTATTTAAAGTTTGAAATCAAGCATTCTATTTAGAAAGTCTACATGCCTACACGCATGTCAGACCTTGTTCAAATACCGCGATGACATCGTAATAAAACATTATTACAACCTCAAATAACGATTGCTTTCAAAAGGTATATTTTCTATGTCTCTGAACTAATATTAAACTCAGACCCACTGAAAAAAGTGAAGTGTTCCGACATAGCAATTATGTAAATGTCGACGTCGCGAAAACAGGTGACAATTTGTCGCTGCATTCAACCGTAACCAAAGCGCTGAAAGTGCTGCATGAACAGGGTTTGATACCGGTTTTTATTTATGATTTATGATAATGCATGTATTCCTATTATATACCAAAGTGTCAGCTTCCCACAATTTTATTTAACACCTTTTAAGTTCTTGATACGACGTTTATGTAAATTGCAACGTCACGAAAACAGCCAATAAGTCGTCTTATGCAAACTTGTTTATACTAAAATATTGTATTTGCCTCATGACTTCAATTTCGAGATACAGTTTTCTAGTAAAAAAAAGCTAGATTTACTTTGGATCTTTTATAAACTTGTCATATATTGATTAAGGATAATTATGCTAATTTCATTATGTCTTCCAACAATTTGAATAGTCTTGGAATCTTGATCTGTTTAATATGTAAGTGTGTCATAAATCTAATGAGATAATCATTGCTTAAATACAGTGTATTTTCGTTACTATGCAAGTACTGAAAGTTCTGTTTTACAATTGCACTGTAAGTTCCCTTGTCTTCTTTGGTTCTTTCGATATATTGTTATATCGTCGATATTGACATGATCGATGTATCGATACAGAGTGGCCAATCGATGACAGCCCTACACTGAGTACAGAACGCTAAATAGATCCATTCTGCATTCAGCTCTCTAAATGCACTTTATACAACAGCTGTAAAAAAAAGTACAAGTTACTAGTGATTGGAAAAGAGCATTCACCCCCATTTTTTTTATTTTTTTTACAAGATGAACTGTGTAACTCTCAAGGCAAAAAAACAATTTCTCGGAACAATGAGTGTGACTATTTCTATATTACATTTGCATAGCCACAGTTGATCTTATTACTCTTCGATCAAGCAGACTTCCTGAAACCAGAAATTGATGATTGACTTCAAGTGGGATGTTATTATTGTATCCGAAATAGGGACTGTCCAAATTAATGTGACAGTTGATAGACTTGTCCGATTCTTGGGAACACTTTTAAGGCTTCTGCTTTTCTTGCTATGTTACTGAATGTAATTTGATGAGAGATATTGGACAAGAGATGAATAGCTGGAAAAAGAAAGCTGATCCAGAGAATGCCAGTTCCTTGATAGTTCAATTAACGTTATTTTTCTTTCTCCATCCTCTATTTTTTCCCTAGCCGTTGATACAGCTGATGATGATTTTTCTCTCCTTTTGGAAATGTTACAGTTGAATTTTTTGGCATTGACGTCAGCTAAAACAAGATTGCTTTCTCCTAAGGGGGTCTGTGTTTCGTAACTTGGCAGTCAATAGAATTAAGTTGTATTTTTTGGTCGTAGAAAAGTAGATTGACTTCAAGACTTGTGTTCCATGGTATTTACACAAGGTTGTGTCAGTTCATAGACCGTTTTATGGCTTGTCCAGTCCCTAAAGGAGTGTTTGGCCTTTTCTGGATATTGCATATTCACACTTTGATGCCAGAAATGGGATGAACGCTTTTTGTAATGTCATCATTGTTTTGTTACAACACATGTAGGTGTTAGTACAACTTGTTTTGGGTATTGTTGGGTTAAACTGAGTGCATCTGTGTTTATACTAAAAATGAACAAGAATTAGACTGATTCATTTTCACCAGTCATTGCCTATAAGGATCAGGGTCATTTTCACTAGTCATTGCCTATTAGGATCAGGGTCATTTTCACCAGTCATTGCCTATTAGGATCAGGGTCATTTTCACCAGTCATTGCCTATAAGGATCAGGGTCATTTTCACCAGTCATTGCCTATAAGGATCAGGGTCTATCGTGTTGACTGGATTGTCCTTATTTCACCTACCCTCTTGGTCTATGAAATGCTAGTCTACAAGAATTCCTTTGTGTTATGTCTGATGTAAGCTCTGATTTTATAGACCAATGGTTGGTTTTGTCAGAATGTTGCCCCTTTTAAACCAAAACGCAGTTCTTTTGCCAAATGTCTTACTTATTTAACACTTTAGCCTTTTACAAATCTGGAGAGGGCAGTCACAGTGTAATAAAGAAAACAAATGTTAGAATAAACAGCTACAATAAGGTACTTCAAGTTCACTGTATTACTCTATGTACTAATACTACTACAAAATGTTTTATTCATAAGAGTTTGTTAATTTAGTAGTTTGTTAATTTCGTAGTTTGCTAATTTTAATTGCTGAGTTGGC
>ENA-OREC01000185-OREC01000185.1-marine-metagenome-genome-assembly--contig:-NODE-185-length-19251-cov-14.153698_pt1 | contig 19251 bp, 6 predicted proteins | sample MGYA00248626_ERZ508543 | MGnify/ENA primary metagenome ERZ508543 (study PRJEB26211, sample SAMN05518279) | marine metagenome | isolation source: Puget Sound, Washington, USA | host: Bankia setacea...
CTGATAGTTGCAAATCATTGTAACCTGTCTGATAGTTGCAAATCATTGTAACCTGTCTGATAGTTGCAAATCATTGTTCATCGTTCTGCCTGTTTCTGGTTCTGCCTGTTACAGGTTCTGTCGGTTACTGGTTCTGCCATTTACTAGTTCTGCCTGTTATTGGTTCTGCCTGTTACTAGTTCTGCCTGTTACTGGTTCTGCCTGTTAATAGTGTTGCTAGTTCTGCCTGTTACTAGTTCTGCCTGTTACTAGTTCTGCCTGTTACTGGTTCTGCCTGTTACTGGTTCTGCCTGTTATTGGTTCTGCCTGTTGCTGGTTCTGCCTGTTACTAGTTCTGCCTGTTACTAGTTCTGCCTGTTACTAGTTCTGCCTGTTACTGGTTCTGTCTGTTACTAGTTCTGCCTGTTACTAGTTCTGCCTGTTACTGGTTCTGCCTGTTACTGGTTCTGCCTGTTACTGGTTCTGCCTGTTACTGGTTCTGCCTGTTGCTGGTTCTGCCTGTTACTAGTTCTGCCTGTTACTGGTTCAGCCTGTTACTAGTTCTGCCTGTTGCTGGTTCAGCCTGTTACTGGTTCTGCCTGTTACTAGTTCTGCCTGTTACTAGTTCTGCCTGTTACTAGTTCTGCCTGTTACTGGTTCTGCCTGTTACTAGTTCTGCCTGTTACTAGTTCTCCTGTTACAGGTTCTGCCTGTTACTGGTTCTGCCTGTTACTAGTTCTGCCTGTTACTAGTTCTGCCTGTTACATGTTCTGCCTGTTACTAGTTCTGCCTGTTACTAGTTCTGTCTGTTACAGGTTCTGCCTGTTACTGGTTCTGCCTGTTACAGGTTCTGCCTGTTACTAGTTCTGCCTGTTACAGGTTCTGCCTGTTACTAGTTCTGCCTGTTACTGGTTCTGCCTGTTACAGGTTCTGCCTGTTACTGGTTCTGCCTGTTACTAGTTCTGCCTGTTACTAGTTCTGCCTTTTGCTAGTTCTGCCTGTTACAGGTTCTGCCTGTTACTGGTTCTGCCTGTTACTGGTTCTGCCTGTTGCTAGTGTTGCTGGTTCTGCCCTCAATGCTTTGCTTTAGACAGCATGAACATGTCAAAAACAAATAGTTGTCAAACATAGAGGTGATAGCCTAAACAACAACATAACTAACTGCTTGGACACAGGTCTTCACCGACGTATCAGCTGAAAATGCTATAAGAAATGTAGGGTGTGGCATCTACATCAGACAGCCAAACAAGCCTCCCATTACTATAGCAATACCGGGTGGAGATCTGTGTTCAAACTACAGAGCAGAAGCACAAGCACTCCTCACTGCGACAGAGACTGTCACCCAGCTGAAGACAATACCAAAGAAGGTTGTGCTCCTCACAGACTCCCTATCTGTACTGCAATCACTCGTATCAGGAAATCCAAAAGACTAAACTACGAAATTTAATACAAAATTGAAACAGCTTGACATCAAGAACAACAGCCTACTTCAATGGATACCTGCACATACCGGCATACATGGAAACGAAGTGACCGATCAGCTGGCGAAAGAGGGAAGCAAGAAGCAGCAGCCAAAATCCAAACTTAGTTACCAAGAAGCAAAAACGCTCATCAGAAACAAGAGGCTAGCTGACTTCAAGCACAGAAATGAAGGCTATAATCCCCAACAAGACACCCTTCGCTTACTATCGCTCAACAAACAGACCATGATATTCTGCAGACTGCATAGCCACATGAAAAAGATTGGAATTGAAAAGTCAGCCCTTTGTCCCTGTGGACTGGAAGCACAAACCACAGCCCATGTCCTGCAGGCATGCCCTCTCCACAAAAGAGAAAGAGAAAGAACCTGGCCAACCTGGCCCTAGGAAACAAACTCCATGGAACAGCCACCGACCTACGCCTGACGGTGCGGTTCATCGGCAAATATAACAAGTCTTCAGCGTGCGAAGATGAATAAGCAACATCATCATCATAAATCATCATCATTGTTGCCAGTATTCACAATTATCACTACAATAATTAGCAATGTTATCTGTAATTATCTGTTCATTATTTTTACACTTGTTCTATTTCAGGGGCTGTTTGAACCAAGCTACACATTCTTCACATTGATAGTGCTACACATTCTGTTCTTTCTTGTCCTGTCCTACTTGATCCTGGTATGGTTTGGCACAAGTTGGTGGTCAGTTACACTCTCCATATTTGTCTTCGCCTGTGGGCAGGTAAGAAACCCTCGATTAATTGCCTTTGTGTCTTTGTCTATATGTACTATGAAACACCTTTAAATATTAATAAATACCAGGTCAATAAACCTTTCTTAATAATTCCCATAAGTACTTTGTAAGCAATAATTGAACCCCAGAAATAAACACCCAGAACCGCCTCTTCGATAGCCTAGTAGTAGATTGCTGGCTTCGAGTGCGGCAGGTCCGGGTTCAATCCCCAGTCAAGGACCGCGTCATACCAAAGACGTTATATAAATGGTACCAGTAATTCCCTTTTTTATTACTCAACATTTAAAGGCCTCTTTAAGATAGGACAACAAAATGTAATGGATAAAATATGGGATACAAATCCAAAGAAGTAGGAGGTCATTGGCATTTGTGGCAGGGATAGAAAAAATGGTATGACCATGCAGAACCGCCAAAGTTGAGTAAAAAAATTAAACAATAAAGAACACCCAGAAAAAAAAACGGAAATCCAAAAAAGGTAACTGTGTGAATAGGCCTCAGAGAAACAGATAAGCTGCTTTTTGGGGTCTTTACCCAATTATTTTTCTGGAATACCCAATGGTTTTTCAAACCAAGGGTAACATAAACCAATTTTGTTTTATCAATACATACAGGTGAAAAGTAGTGTTACCCAATAAGAATTATACAAATACCCAATTTAAAACTACATATACCCAATTTAAAAATACATATACCCAATTTAAAACTACAGATACCCAATTTAAAACTACAGATACCCAATTTAAAACTACAGATACCCAATTTAAAACTACATATACCCAATTTAAAACTACATATACCCAATACATTTTACTTTTAAGGGTAAATACCCAATCCACAACTATCTTATCTGTTTCTCTGAGTCTTATACACATGTTCACAGTACCTATTAAGGGCAGCTAGTTTATGCAAAATATGTTAGTTCTGAGGCCTTGACTGGTAAAAAGTGATGAGGTCCGCTAAAAATCAGAGTAAAAAAGAAATTCCTATAAAGGTATCTGTGTGAATAGGTGTTATACACTTGTTCATAGTACATATAAAGGGCAGCTAGTTTATGCAAAATAGTCAGTCACTAGGTCTTGATTGGTACAAAGTGATGTGGCTAAAAATCAGAGAAATTACAAGAGGCAACGAACATATTATTTATTCATGCAGGTAAATGTTGACAGTATTTTGCCAAATCTAAAAGGATCACATGATGTAGAAAGCCAGATTGGAAGTTTAATGATAGAACAGAAATGTATGTGCTACCTGTTTATATTTTAAAGAACAATGCCAGTCTGCACAGCACATAAGTTTGACTGTTATGTAAATGTTCAGTACATGCATACACATAGAGTAGTCCGCTTGAAATGCCTCTTTTAAAAGAGTTTTGTGTGACCTTCAAACAACCAAAATAATGCATTATCTATGATGGTTTTGTAAACTGAATATTTGACTGGGAATTTATGGACTTGAATAAAGTGTGAACAGTAATCTTTAACTCAGTATAAAGCTATAATTTGTGTCAGTAAAAACACTATTGAAATCATTGAGTTGAACTTGAAGTGTGCAGCAGTTATGAAAAGTTTTCCCTTCCATTTATTTGTGCTCATTAGTTGAAAAATACCTAAAAAGAACCCAATAATGTAAAGCCAATTACACTACTACAATTTTGAATAAATCATTTTTCAATGAAGCATGTGTGCCCTACATCTAAAATCTTCTTTTAAAAACTTACATTAATTTTGTTTTTAGAGAAAGTTGTCCTATGCATTGAAACATAAAACTGCTCAGCATCTTGTTAGTTAAAAATCTGCCTATCTAACAAGATACACATACTTTTATATTCAGGAAAATATTATTTCTGGCGGTGCAAGGAGTTACCATAAAAATTGCTATCTAAAACTTTTTTTATTTAGGACACCCTCCAAAATATTAATCATGACAGTCTACAATCTTTATTCGCCATGGTAACCTATATTTGTTTATTGTTCTCTCATTTATTACCATTTAGAGAGATTTTTAGATGATCTAAAACATTGGAACCCAATTTGTACTAGAGTTATCATGACTGATACTGAAATGTCAGAAAATGTCAGAAAAAGGAGCTCAGTGAATATAAGACAGAGGTTTTTACAGTATTGACAGAATGGTTCTTAGAAAAAATATATCCGACAGTGCATAACAGACTGGTTTTAAAAAGCTTCTTCTGACCAAGTGTTGATAGCAGAAACTTCAAAACGGTGACAACAATGCAGCTAATGCTAGTTTTGAGAGAGTCTGTGACATTCACCTATATTTCAGTAGAACATGCTATAGAACCTGACCTTGCTGTACCTACTTTAGTATTGCATGTATACAATAATGGTAGTGGCAACAAAACACAAGATCTAGCAACTAAACTTACAGTCTTCTGCTTATTGGTGTATTTGATCTCAAATGCACTCTTAGCTCTGAACAGATTTCAATTTTTGTATAAAGTCAAGTTGTCTTTAATGTCTCTCTGAGTCCATTTGTTTCAATTTGTCTTATTATGTTTTCAACTGTTTTAACAAATTTCACTCTTGGAACAAAATACCTTGATGAGATATTGGGAAAATTCTGAGCGTTTTCTTTTAACGGCATCATCATCATAGCGGCATTGTTTTGCAGCACAATAAATCACCAATGAATATCCAAGTACTGTAGAGCAGTTTATGACTGTACTTTACATCTGGCTAGTTCACATTTGTTTTATCCCTAAGAAGAATGAATCACTATAGACCTATTTTAAGCGTCGGCCATCTTGGATTGAAAACGAGGCTCCTGATGCAAGCACACACGTGTATCACTGTTGCGTACTAAACTGTTCACATGATTCGCGATATCACCCGTCTTTGTCAGTTCACAGCATTCCAGCTTATACTTTACTGGTTAAAATAAAGCGAGATGAGAGACCAGTATATAAACTATTAAATAAACAGTGAACAATTTTCGGATAGGTATAGTAATTCGGACTAATTACTTTATCGGTATAACTTGGTAATGTTTGTTTAAAATTTAATACATTTGTTTTCCGTTATATCTAAATAAAAGGTTTCTGTAATTTGAACACGTAAAATCGCACACAAACAGATCCAAATACAAATGTACTAAATAAACTATATACTTTTAAAAAGTTAGCATCATAGTTTAAGTGTATCCTTTGTAGAAGATTAAATTTGCGTTAGTTTGATACCATTGTCATAAACAAATAGTGTTTAACATTGTTGAATATTCTTGACAGTACATGTATCAAGCTTAGTTTTGGTTAGTTAAGGGGAAAGAGTATTTTAATTTTGTTTTAAAACATTCCTTCTCACCAAACCTTTGTTTGAAGCACAATTTATAAACATCCAATTATTTTGTGAGCCGTACAATTACAATTGAGCTCAATTAACATTTGCTTTTAAATGACTTTTTTAATAAAATGTCTGTTATTAAGCCTATTTGATCTTTTGTTGTTTTTTTCATTCAAAACCAAACGTAGCAGTTCTTGGTTGAAACCATGTTGCTTCATTTCAATGTTTCTTTAAATTGTTACTTCGACTCTCCACAACTTATTTCACCTTTGTTTTACCTTTATTGCTTGTGTTCATGTATAATTATATCAGTGTTTGTTAACAATGTACCATGTACACGTTTGAAATAAAATGTGTTATGGTCTGTACATTTTTTGTAGCACTTTTCCCTGACATGTAAGGCCGCGTTATTGTACCGTTATTAAAATACAACACATTAACATCTTCAGCCTGTACAACAACATAATTAAAGTAAGCGTAAAATTACTTATAAATTAATCGCAATTTACACATGAAAATCATGTCCATCTTCGTTCAAATTAAGACACAGACATAAAAGTTTTATTTGTCCATGATATTTATCATTGATTTCAATCTAGACGTATGTGTTTTTTTAACCATTGCTATACGGTCAATTAAACCCATCTGAACTTTTATCTTATAACGTACGATCCATAGTAGAACTGGTACCGTAGCCTTTATCAAGATGTTTCCACGAATCTTTGGAATGTTTTTGAAAGATTGAAACAACATCACTCAGAAATATCGGGCACAGTACTTAAGTTATTCGTACAACCTTGCTCACGTCACTGGCACTCGATCCCAATAGATGTTTCCCCTTAAATAATTATATATAATATACACACACATAATTCTTAACACAAATCAAACACTAAATTCATTAGAAAAGGGCTATCTGCGCTGACAGACTCTTTGTCCTGATCGAGAGTCCGTCAGCGCAGTGTTCTATTTGTTTAAAAAAATATGTGTGCGAGTATGTATATAATAAATATATAAGGGTAACACTTAAGTGCCAGTGGTTAAAGCAGACCTTTGTTGGCCGTCGCCATTTTCGCTTATCCGATAAACCGATGACCAACTATCCTTGCGTTATCAGCCTCGTTTTGGGTTATCTCAAAATGAGGCGTGAATAAGGTCTTTACAATGTAGCTCATATAAAACCAAATCAAAGTCGATGCCATCAACAATTATCATTACCAGTACTTGTGTTAGTATAGCCAAAAATCAAGAATAACATTAACATGTACTATACTGTTGTTAGTTTAGCCAACAAGCTCGAGCATCCCAACAAATGCACCATTTATGTAAAAAGTTAAAGAATTCAAATGGTCTCATTGTATAAGTTTTATATTGCATTTTAAATGAAAAACCTGTATAACATCAGAAATTGTAGCCTCACATATTTGTGTATCTACAGTACAGTGAGTGTTTGAATTCCTGAATGGATGAAGCTATTGGGAATGGGGGGGGGGAGTGGTTGTGTTGTGGAACATGCTACCTAGTCAACCATCGATTTTATACTTCTTATATAAAACTTTCAAGGTCACAAAAGAAAATATAGTAAATGGGCGTGTTTTCTTTTGTTAACCACATGTGAAATCCAAACATGTGAGTTATAATAATCACTTTAGTTTGAAACAGGAAATCAGTTCCACATATTACGAAAGTTTTAAAAAGTGTAATGTTAATAACAATATTAAAGAGATTAGTCCTATATACATGTAATGCCTATAAAGAGTAGATTTCTTAATTCATTTTATAACTTGAATACTACATTACGCTCAGGGGCTTACACAAAAGCTTGACCACTTGTATCAAATCTTGACCATTCATATTTGCTAGTCTTATTAAATACTACAATGCGTATCTACAATAGAAACCTAGAAGTTGTAGGGATATTGAACACTGAGAACACAGTAAGGTTAATTTGTTATGTTAAATGTACCCGTAAACAAATTTAATTATAGAATATAAAAAGGCAAAGTTATTGAAATGGAATCAATTTGTATAGGTAACTGGTTAGGATTGGGGTCAGTTTGACTATGTTATATAATTGAACGTTTATTTATTGTGTACCAGGGTAAGACCCACCAACACAAACTAACACAGCTATAGAACTGAACAAATCAACAAAAGTTATATTGGTACTCATTTCGTGACTTTGACTTCACTTATACCTATATTCTTTAAGGATGTCTTTTGTAAACCTAGGGGGCCAATTCTTTAATGATCATAGGTGTCCTTTTTACCATTAGATAGTTATGATACCTGAGACATCCTAGGACAATCCAATAGACCGCACACTGGAGGCCATTTCATCAATGTTCCTAGGTGTATGATATGCTGTTCTACTCGTGGTCAGTTTATTTAACTATAGCTAGCTATCAGTCTCAAGAACACTTTAATGAAAGGTCATCTTCTTAATTTACTGTACTGGAGATTTCTGTGAACCCAGTGATAAGGAGATTCAACCCTGGGTGTTTCAATCATTCCTTCCAGTTATTGCCCACTTACTACCTTAATTATAGAATAAAGTTGTCAATTACTTGCTAAGTACGAGTATTGACATAGAACTTGTTTAATTATTCAGGAAATGAAGTACTGGTTCAATAGCTCAGGGACACATTTAGGTCAACCACCTGGCATATTAGCTAAACAATATATAAAAGGCCTTAAATCTAACATAAGGAACAACAAATATTTTAGCTGAGGAGAGAAAGTTTTAATGTGAGCAAGTGAACAAAGTCTGCAGAGAAACAGACTAGCAGCGTATTTGCGTAAATAGGCGATAAAAAACCCGATTTACACAATTAAAATGGAAAGAACGGGTACTCATACAAAAGACCGCGTTTTCTGGGCCAGGCGCCACATTTGTAACAGTCACTAAATCGGCAAGGCGCTTGCAAAAACATTCACTGTACCGGTGATAGTCTTTAACAAGCGTCTAGCGTGTTTAAATGATCGTTGATTAAAAATGGCATCACGCGGCCAATGGTAAGAAACAGTATCGAAGTATAGAAAGAAAAATGCTATCCTCAACTATTTACAACTGCAGAAAACCTCATCAGAAGCAAAGTAAATAGCGAGGTCAATTTTGGATAATATTTTGAACGATTCAGTGACTGACAGTACAGAGAAGTTTCCGTGGCTGATTGTAAACAATATCAAAGAACAAACAACTCCCAGCAGTAAAATATGCCAGGAGGAGAGACACACTAAAGTTTTAACCAATGTCTGGGCCCACCATGTGTTTAAATGTCTTGCCTGTGTAGACACAATGAGAGTTATGAACACAAATTGTCTATTTTTAGATCCAAGCAGGATGGACCCACCATGACCTTGGCCATTTGTCTGTGTTTAAATCCTCGGCCCTCAACCATGTGGGACATTATTTCCTCATCTGTATACTCAAGGTAATGAACAGAGAAAGGTTTGAATTCTAAAATAAAATATCCCTTTTAAATGTGGTAAACATGTGTTATTATATGATATGAGCTTTGTAAAGATATCCTGAAAAGACCTGCACAAAGGTTCAGTCAATTAAAGATAAAAAAGTATAGCTCTTTATGGCTGTTCATGACTCCTGTATCTTCTACTATCACCAAGGCATTCTAATAAGAAAAGGGCAGGTATTAAGAGTCATGGACAGTGTTTGCTCAATAACTGATATATTATGACACCAAGCTTTAAATTGAATTGCTTCTGGGTAAATCCACCCATACCCCTTGCAAAAAGTCTCTTTTTCAATAAGATATCTACATTGTTATAAGAACACTATACATTGTAGTATTGTAGTAACGCTGTGAATACTTTTTATGTTTCAGGGAGCTTCATCTGATTGGTGGAATCATCTACATTATCAGCATCATGCTAAACCCAACGTTGTAAGTCTTTACGTTCATTAATTTAGTATTGAATAGCTAACTAACATTGGCTTGAAAACTGGACGTGTTGGTATGATGTATTTAAGGTACGGAGACACGTTACTAGCGTCAAAGGGTGAAAAATTAAAATGTATTCTATTTTAACGAGACTTTGCATAAACAATCATCGATCCTTCTTTTTTTATTTAAACATTTTTACGTTACAACTTTTTTTATGAGTCGGTGACCCCTTTTTTATTCCTGAATTGCATTCTTTACTTAATTTACAATCACATAATCAAATAAAAAGGGGTAAGTCCAGAGAGGTTTTTCTGCTATTTAAAAGATAAGCGATCACTAAAAAATGACGTTTGCCATAGGTTTACGTTGTACAATCGCAAGACCCAGACATCGGTTGGCGTTTAAGTCACTAAAAATTCAGTAATATCTGTATCGCTTTACTTTAAAATAGCGGAAAAAACTCTCTGGTATAACCCTTTTTTATTTGATTAGTTGATTAAAAATGTATTAAAGTACATTTTAGGAATAAAAAAGGGGTAACAGACTCAAAAAAAATTGTAACGTTTGAAAGCGTCGTCGCTGACTTCGGAAAACGTCCTGAAACGGTCACCCCAAATCGAGTTAACTTTTATAACAAGAAAAATATCAAACATTTACATAGCAGGTTGGAGATTATTGTGCTGAGTGCACTGATACCAATAATAAAGAAAATACGCCCAATCCAATCTAATGTATGGACGTTTTACACCTAACATAGGTCTGGAGAAGTGGTTGCCAAGCAACATCATTTGCTGCCAAATTACGTCATATTTTGAAATACAAAATAGTTTTCAAAAAAAGGACAAATATCCATGATTGTGTAAGTGAAGGTTCGTTGAAAAAGGAGATATTTTAGAATATTCACTCCTTGACGCCAGGTACTAGCTACATGTATGCTTAATTAATTTATTTATCATAGACTTCACCACCTGTATCCGAATACTACAATCAAAACTCATTGCTGTGAAATTGCTATACGTAAACGTCAACCTACGACAAACGTCACAAAAGTCCTTTTTGTGTGATCGCTTTACTTTAAAATAGCGGCGGGTAAAAACAGTTATAATGTTCAAGTGTCTTCGTCGTCGTTGTTGTTGACGTCGAAAACTGGCAGTGGTTGCTAAGTATGTTGCCAAATGACTTAATATTTCGAAAATTAAAAAAGTGTAAATAAAAGAAGGATCGATGATTGTTTACGGGAGGTCTCGTTGAAAAAGAATACACTTTTAATGTTCACTCTTTGACGAGAGTAATATATCCCCGTACCTTAAGCTTGTTATATTATTTTCACTTTTTGTTTAAGCTGTAAATCTTTTTTTGTGAATGTCAGATTATAATCTTATATAATAATGTAAGAGTAGAAGGGTATTTATTTACAAAACAGGCCAAACCTTAATAGAAAGATCAAGGTCAATGAGGCTACATGTACTTTAGTTGCATAACCATATCTTATATAAACTCATTATTTTGCATCAACATGTCATATATTAAAGCTAGAACATTATAGGTTTGGTAATTTTACAGCTTTATGTCAATGTTAGATAATGAGCAGTTTAAGTTATTAGCTGTATTATAGGGTTAAAAATGTTATTTAGTTTAAAATATTTCATCCAACTACAAGACCAGATAGTTAGCCTAATTCCATTTGGACTTGAAGTTAAATCTATTATAAATGTACCTTGATAACTGTCCCTATAATGAAGTTATCAATATTTGTACGATATGAAGCCATGCATGTTATACTGGTATACGGTGGTAATAAATCTGCCAACCTCATTAGATATTTCTGGTTCATTTTCTAGGATGTAGTTTTTCAAATTACTGCATTTGTGCAGGCTTAGTAGAGGAATTGAAAAAGATGCTTACATGAACAATTTAGCGCACTCTGATTGGATGTTTTTTTTTGCTTCATTTTCCTAGAAGAGCTAACATTTGGATAACCACATTTGTAAATCACAATTTAACATAATGAGGGTTAAGAGTATAAACACTTACGCCAACATCAGATTCCAGGTATTTACACAGCACAAATTAGGTGCTAACATGCTCGTGTCAAACTTTGACAGATCATTATCAGCTTAATGAGGTTATATCATGCGTGTGCAATTTTGTGATATTAACTAAGTCAACTGGATAGTTATTGGTCCTACATATTAACCTTTGGTCCTACATATTAACCTTTGCTTCTAAAGTGAAGAAGTGGATAATGTCTGTAAAGAACCATACAAGGAATTAAAATGTTGCACCTCAGGCTGTGTGTACTGGTGATGCATTTAATGATAACTTGTTAAAATGATGACAATGATGGTGGCAATTGTGATGAGGGTACAATAACATAATGATGGTGGTGTTCATGACCACAATAATTTAAACACATTAAATGAAAAGGACAATTAAATTGAATTGAAAAAAACAACAACATGTTAATTGTCTAGTCCTTTATATAGATACTGTATCACCCATCCAGTTTAACCCGTCTGCTTCACCTCACCCATCCAGTTCAACCCGTTTGCTTCACCTCACCCATCCAGTTCAACCCGTCTGCTTCACCTTACCCATCCAGTTCAACCTGTCTGCTTCACCTCACCCATCCAGTTCAACCCGTCTGCTTCACCTCACCCATCCAGTTCAACCCGTCTGCTTCACCTTACCCATCCAGTTCAACCCGTCTGCTTCACCTCACCCATCCAGTTCAACCCGTCTGCTTCACCTCACCCATCCAGTTCAACCCGTCTGCTTCACCTTACCCCTTTACATTAGCACCTGCATATTGGTTTATGAATTAGTAAACTAAATCTTCTCTATTTTCTACCCACAGATTGACAAGGATCCTGATGTGAGGCTGGAGAAGTTGTTTGTGGTGGGAACCGAAATGCCCGTACATGTAAGCACAAACAATATAATATATTTTTGTACCAAAGCTAAACCAGTGAAAGAGACTGCAGAACATTTATGACTTGAAACAAAGCTAAACATATCCTATATAGTTGTTAAGTGTTTTGGGTTTATTGTGATACCATATTTTAGTCATCTTTGTTTCCATCTAAAAAGGGATTGAAAAAGCTATATTTTAAATGGGTGAAAACAGATGAAAACTGGAAATTGCCAACTAAATTATTGTAATAATATGCAGTGACATAATCTTGTAAAGAATAATTAATTTGAGTTTGAAAAAACACTTGTTGATATATAAATAGCAATTCAATATACTTGGGTATAAACAATTTATGAGTACAAACTTGACAAATAAATTCTGCAAGGTATGAACTTAATTTACTCCAACTGCATAAATTAAGAAACTTTTATGATTTGCGTGCCGGTGTGATAAATTCTAAAATTGAAGGTTTGCTGTTTTTAATCTTCAATCTTTATTTCCAGATTGCAAAAACTCAGAAGAAGTCAATGCCGTTCAACCTTCAACATAAATACTTCTTTGCAAGTAAGTTTTACACCACCTACATATATACATACTTCCTATTGATCTTCTATGACAGATGTCACAGCAATTATGTTTATTGTTATAAATTAATGTGGAGTTTAATGTTATAAAAACCTGATCTGCCGTAATGAGACATTTTTAAACTTGGGGATATTTAAACAAGATTTTAAAATTGATAATGCCCAAGCATTTTGCTTTTGTTGGGATGTTCAACATTATTTTTATCACTTTTGGTCAGATTGCTATAAGCAACTATAAGCAACTCAGGGATATGTATTGATAAGGTCCAGCTGTCCATCCCTACCTCTGTAAGCAACTATAAGCAACTCAGGGTTATGTATTGATATTGTCCATCTGTCCATCCCTCCCTCTGTAAGCAACTATAAGCAACTCAGGGTTATGTATTGATATTGTCCATCTGTCCATCCCTCCCTCTGTAAGCAACTATAAGCAACTCAGGGTTATGTATTGATATTGTCCATCCATCCATTTGTAAGCAACTATAAGCTTGTTCATCCATCCATCTGTAAGCAACTATAAGCATGTCCATCCATCCATCTGTAAGCAACTATAAGCAACTCAGGGTTATGTATTGATATTGTCCATCTGTCCATCTGTCCATCCATCCATCTGTAAGCAACTATAAGCATGTCCATCCATCCATCTGTAAGCAACTATAAGCAACTCAGGGTTATGTATTGATATTGTCCATCTGTCCATCTGTCCATCCATCCATCTGTAAGCAACTATAAGCATGTTCATCCATCCATCTGTTCCTCTGTCAATATTCAAACATTTGCCTCAATATGAACACAAGTATAAGTGGTATCAACATCAAGTCTTATACAAATGTACAACTGTGTAAGTGCTTTGTTTGTATATTACAGTTGGACCTCCATTGTTGTACCCAGTCTACTTCCAGTACATGCTGTTCCGTCATATCTTTACTAGGAAACTCTGGCATGTAAGTAACAGTGGTTCTAGATATATAACTAGACATAACCAATAGAAAGATGACCAAAAATCTGCAATAAGTAAGTTGGTCACAGTTTAATCACTACTGGTTTGCCAATACACATGGATGCTTTAAAAAGAAATCATTCAAAGAGGCTAGGAGATGTCTGGTGGTCAGCAAACATTGATAAACACATCTTACTACAAGGGGGTAACATCTCATGGATATAGAAAATTAAGCATAAATATAAAGAAGTGAAGAAAGGTTCCACTATTAAGACCACTTGACATAAAGACCCGTCAGAAATAAAGACCTCCTATTTTCAGTCAGAAACATCTTATTTCGTTGCTATTAAGTCCAAGTTTTGTTGATCCCTAGGGTGGTCATATTAATTAGAATTTAGTGGGTTAACATTTAAACAGTTTCAACCAATAGAAAACATTGATTCATGACCTAAGTAAAACTACAATTTTATAATCATGTATGTTTCCAGGAGCTTGCCTATGTGATGGTGTTCTACCTGACCTTCCTGTACTTTTACGCTCCCAAACTTGGTGTTTTAGGTGCTGTAGGCTTCTACTTTTCTATGAGGTGTGTACAGTAAATGTTTACTAGTAAATCCGTTCAATATTGAGATCTGTCTGTTATTATCACCACCACTTAGTCTTAAACAGCTATTGTCAATGTATTACGCTTTGGCTACTAAGACCTATCTGCTAGTAAGAGTACTTTTTGTCGATAACGATTGCTTTTATACACTAAATTTATTAACAATTTGATCCTGTCTGCATATCATATATTGTATTTGAGATTAAGTAACTACTTCTGTTAGACTGCTTCTGTTTGTAACCATTGCTGTTAGACTGCTTCTGTTTGTAACCATTGCTGTTAGACTGCTTCTGTTTGTAACCACTGTTTCTAAAGATTTTTTATCATTCTATTATCCCAGAGTGATTGAGAGCCATTGGTTTACATGGGTGTCTCAATCCAACCATATACCGATGCATATCAAGTCAGATGAATCAAATCCATGGCTGAAACTACAATTGCATGCTACATGTGACATTGAGAAGTCCCCCTTCAATGATTGGTTCACGGGTCATCTTAACCACCAAATAGAACATCAGTAAGTATTGCATTTGATTAGTAAAGGATAAGTTTAATCTTATCTAGTATGTGCGCAATAACATTTTTTTTTAACAGATTCATCAGTAACTTTTATCTTTTATCTTTGATTTGCAAATGGATACACTTATGTTTTGTTTTTTTCAAATCGGGTCTTTTTGTAAAACTTACATGTAAGTTCATGAATTCTGAAAGTATTTACAGTATTTATACTTGAAACAGATCTTCATTGATTTTGAATATGTAAACAATGAAGGCGCCAGTAACGGATCCTCCCCAGTAACGGATCCTCCCCAGTAACGGATCCTCCCCAGTAACAGGTCAAAATTCAGTACCTCCTATATCTAAATCATCTTTCATACATATTTATTTGAAATAGCCATTTGGTAAAACAAGTATTTGACTTTCAAAATCGAATGTGCGGTTAATCAGTTCCCCAAGTCGCCGAAAAGCTTAGTTGTCAATATCAAGTGCTTGACAGAGAACCATTTTTGAAAATCCAAATGTGCGTGTTTACCTAATTATCGACACTTACCTCGTAAGAACATTAACAAATTAGGTGTTAGCAGTGAGTATGAACCTTTTATTCAATTTATCCTGTCACCAGAATCGTAAACAAAAAAGCAACAGTACTTTTTACTATGAATAGATTTTGGGTCTAATGAGCTAGTGCTTGCAAGACAGTAAAAATGAGACATAAAATAAACCACCATTAATATAATCAATATCATATGTGTTAAAGTAAAAATCGCTTAAATTTAATAAATAATATTAAAATTATACCTAAATAAAAAGGGTACACAACTGTGTTAAGATAAGGTCACTTTTTAGAAATTCGTCACGGTGACGTCATTTGCACTCATTGCACTGTCAATGAAACTGAATTCACAGTGGATAGGAGTTTGTCAACACATGCAACATGGAACTGTGAATCTAAAGGACTATTAACCATAGTGAAATAAACCAATAAGGATACTTAGTTCATGAGGTGACAACGTTTATGGATAGTGAATCACAAAATGACTGGAATCGGACGATGTTTCTGTGTTCAAATTTCGCAGAACACTTCGTCATTCTGTGGTTTTTCAGTTACACCAACTCTCTTGCCTTCGTGTCACCTCGTATTCCTTGTATTTGGATAATTTTGGATTATGTCAGAAGTGTGTCAACGAGTCATTCATAGAATTAAGCATTGATGCTTCATTGATGGACTGGAAAATAATACATGTAATAGCAACTCTAAGCCCTAGGATTTTAGCAATGCATGGAGCTTTTTTACTTAAAAAGTGTAGACAAAGGTATGGTTTTCTTTTGTTGTGTGGTTTAAAAGGAAAGTAAAGTTTGTCTAGTCTTTCTGAGAGTAATAAATCCGTTTTGAGATGGTCCCTGACCTAAAAATAGACACTCGGTTGAATGATTCTGTATTGGGGAAATTGATCCGGTACTGAAGAAGTTAGTGACATGGTTGGAGGTTTATTTTCTTTAATTTCCGAAACAAATATAATAAAACACACAGTCCATTTGAAAGAGCTTGAAAATGTCTATCAAAACACCTCTACTTAAGCTTTATTTTATTTGATAAGAAACGATGTGCACATAAAATGTGCTTAGTGCTTGTTACTGGCAACCTCTCTCGTAAATGTGCTCCAATGAGAATCAGTGATTTCATGTATTTAAAGATGCAAGCCCTCAAAATGAAGGATGAAATCTTAACTTAAAAAGCATTACAACTGGATCTATAAGGTTTAAACCATCTCAAGTTTAAACTCTTCCTAGGCTATATGCATCCATCTGTTAAGCTGCTAGCATATTAGTATTGTATTAGTCAGCTGTATTCTTATATATCCATTCTTATAGGTTGAAACAGGTAATGGTCTGCTCTTTTAAGAAGTATTTATCAGACTTTTTTGTATTTGTTAACTTTGTGTAGGTAAAAAATGTTTGTTTTGTTTGTTTCAGCTGCTTTCCAACCATGCCCCGGCATAATTTGTATAAGATAGCACCGTTAGTGAAATCCTTGTGTGAGAAGCACAATGTACCTTATGTAGTGAAGGGCCTTGGTGAAGCATTCGTGGATATTTATAAGTAAGTTGTCTTTGTGTGCTTAAAGATGAGAATGTTCACATGTTTGTTATAATTATACATACCATCTAATGTGTATTTGGTAAGTGGGTGTTACATTTCGAGGAGGAAGCTAAAGGGTCCTTAGTGCTATTGAATAAAGAAGCAGATAGAACCCTTTTGAATTCACACCCTAGATTTGGGATTTGAAAACAATCCAGAGTTATACTATTTTACACTAATCACATTGAATGTATTTGTACCTAAAATGCACTTGAAGTTAATACAATACTCAGATATGATTGTCACTAAAAGACGTAAAAATATTCTTTTAAAATGTTTCACATGGCTTGTATCAATGGACAAGATCTTAAATATTGTGTACAAAACTTTGAAACTTCGACCTCTTTATGACCTATCAATTCAAAGTCCACCACTTAGTATGGAACTCCCGTTTCCTCCCACACGAAGACCACACAAACGCAAACATCAGTGCCAATAAATGTGATTTATATAAGTCATATGTATCACTTGTTTCTTGATCCATGTAAAATAAATAAAAATGAAAAAAGAAGTATGAGACTATTATATGGTATTTACTGTTTGTGATTGAGTTTTACACATTGTTTTCAAACCTGATTTGTTTATTTCACAGGTCACTTAAATCCTCAGGACAACTCTGGAAGGAAGTGTACGAGGAGTTTCACCATCAGTAACCATAGTAACAAAGTAGACACAAACTCCTGCTGGTGCTGTGAATCACTTCAATAGATAGCTCTAATAGTTTATTCCAATTGTGTTTTAGGTTAATTGAATTCATAGTTAAATCTGTGTTAGCTATTCACCATATTACACTCCCACCACATGTTTTTTCAAGTATGAACTTTGACCTCGAGGATCAATCTGCCCAGCCTTAAACTGTTTTCAGTTTTCACACAAGTATGCTATTGTAAACCATGCATGCATTTGAATTAAGTGAAATAATTTGGATCCAGTGGTAACTATATTGTCCATAATGCATGATATCACAGAAAGGAAACAGGAGCAAGTGTTAATGAAATTGCAGATGCTAGTAAGATCAGTTTGTTATGTGTTAGTGTTTAAAAACAGGTACAAGATAGTGAGATTTACTTTTGTGTCCGTTTTCTTTTTGGTGTCTGGCTAACACAGATTTTTGACAATGTATATATGTAGATGTACTGATATGAATCTTTATATATATATATATGTATCTATGGAAACAGGAATTAATTAATTTATAGGACATAGAAGTATCACAGTTTATAACAAAATGACTTACAGAATGGAAGTATTGAGCACACATTTTAACACCCGTCATAAGCTGTATAACATGCCATTGTAAAAGTATTGGTGCAAGATGTGGATTCATAAATTTCTATGAATCCACTTGAGATGCAAGTGTATTTTTTTACAAAGCTTGGTGCAAATATTTTCTAGTGTAAAAGGGATTGAACGAGTTAAATAGTGTTTTATCAATGTAACAGTGATTGAAAGAACTGTTTGTACTGGTATTATTAATGATGAACACTAATCTGTATATAATGTTTACTACTCTAAGAGCTGAGACCTTGTGAAAGAAAGTGGAACTATTTATCTGTGTGCTTGTATTAAATAATGTTCAATAACTTACATAGAAATAGGGTACATAGCTGCAATGAACCATCAAAAATGCAAACTAGAACTTACGTGAACTTCGTAGTGTGGATTTAGTACATGTATAACTATGATTAAACTTGAAACACGTAAATGCAATGAGTAACCAGGAACGAAGTTTTTATACACGTATGGTGCTTTTATGACGAGAGTTTAGCTAGGAAAGGAAGTGAGAGTTGATATAGCCTATAATAGGGAAGGAAACAGATTTTAAACTTGAAACTTACAATCAGATTTGATAAGTCTTAACAGTTGTTGACTTTGGTGCCTATTGTTTGTCATAGGTTAAAAGAAATTTGATTGTTTGATGTGTTTTAATAATATAGATGCGATTAAAGAATTATGGATGGTGTTAAATGTTGGAATACAGCAAAATGTATGTTGTTATATCCTCATAATTAAACTGTACACAATTTGAAAGTAACTTAACATAGATATCATACAAGGAGTAACTTAACATAGATATCATACAAGGAGTAACTTAACATAGATATCATACAAGGAGTAACTTAACATAGATATCATACAAGGAGTAACTTAA
>ENA-OREC01000186-OREC01000186.1-marine-metagenome-genome-assembly--contig:-NODE-186-length-19246-cov-12.648182_pt1 | contig 19246 bp, 7 predicted proteins | sample MGYA00248626_ERZ508543 | MGnify/ENA primary metagenome ERZ508543 (study PRJEB26211, sample SAMN05518279) | marine metagenome | isolation source: Puget Sound, Washington, USA | host: Bankia setacea...
ACCATTACAGCAGACCTTTCTGGATGGGTATCCACCATTACAGCAGACCTTTCTGGATGGGTATCCACCATTACAGCTGACCTTTCTGGATGGGTATCCACCATTACAGCTGACCTTTCTGGATTGGTATCCACCATTACAGCGGACCTTTCTGGATGGGTATCCACCATTACAGCTGACCTTTCTCCTTCCGTATTAAATGTAGCACTATGGTTCACACTAAAAATTAGGTCATGCAATTCGGGGTTATTTCCTGTTCAGATTCTCTATTAAATCAGTAATGAAGATTTGCTCTTGTAATTTCAATATTGTATCTACCCCCTGGCAGTTTACGGAATAAGTTGTTTATTTTCGTAGTTATCGTTGCCGATTTGCTTTTGATTTAATTCAAGCTATACTAATTTAATACAGAGTTCATGAAAAACTAGTTTACTGTATACACTTGTTTTGTGAAACTGCCTTTTTATGTATTTTAAGTCGTACTTTCGTATACCGAATTGTTTACATGTGAATCTCAGTTATATGGTATATGTTCTCATACGGATAAATTTATTTAATTATCAAATATTATTGAAATGCTATATGACTTAGTACCTGTTTACTGATAAGTTGTAAAGTTATCATTTGTGAACATGTCTCCATAATTAGTTGTTTTCTGTAACATACCAGAAACTAAAGTGTGCTCCTCGCCGTATATATTATGGGCACTGTAGCTATTTATGTTTAGTCTTCGCTCTGCTATTAGCTCTAAATCATTTCCTACGGGAGGGCCATTGTCTGTAATTATGACATGTCCTACAAACCACAGAATCGATACCACCAACATTTCCCTACCTATTAGTACAATAATAACATGAAATTAAGCGAGCTAAACCTGTCAAAAAGCTCTTCGAGTGTTGTGTTAAGGGACACAGAAGTCAAACGTCTCTTAGAAAGTGGATGCTTTTTGTGTGGAAGAGATAGCAAATAGAACAATGGAAAAGAGGTCAACTATTTCAAGCTTGGCTTTGTATTGTGAACTATGCGTTGGTGTATTAGTTTTACGTTCTCATGTTCCATAAAAGATCTTCTTTAAGACAGGTCAGCTATTGAGAAACGGTAATTACACATGATAGTGTGTGTGCGTAATCGATGTTTTTGAGTAATATAATTAGTTGATACTTATTCAGACATTCCATCAACTGTAGAATGTTCAGACTTACGGTTTATTTCTAGAATGTGTCCTTTTATTTCAACGCCATACCAAAATAGTTTGTGTTTAACTTTACAGCTATGTAAACTTCATATCCAATATTCAATTTGAAACGTGTGTTACCATTCAACTTTATTATTATAACAGAAAATATATTGTCCCAAATATCATGTTAGTAGTTTAAACATATTTTATTTCTCAATCTGTATATACACTATAACATGACAATAATTAAACATTACATAAACAACAGATGGAAATGGGATTTCGACAATATCATGTTATTGTGTTTGCATCTGTAACAGAATGGCAATTGATTTAAGCTGAGTTGATGATGGGTATAGTGACAGTAAAACACTGTAAATGTTTACAGATCTTCCTCATTTGTGATCCTCGAAGAGCCAAGTAAAGCAAAGTTATTATTAGAGCAACGGTCGCACATTAGATCTCCATTCATCTTTCTTGGCCTCCACTTGTCTTCCGTTGTCAATGGTCTTTAAGCAGCTTTTCTCAGTCTGTTGCATGAATTAATTGACCAGGATTGATGCAGTTATAAATAGGCTTACTTAGACCCCGCGATGTAAGATGTAGCGGGCAAGATGAAGACATATATAGCATTCACATACAAAGAGGAAGCGTTTTATCAATTCAGAAAGGCGTACGGAACTAATTTAGTGTAAAACTAAAACTACAAGTGGGACACTTGTATAAGTTTGATAAACTAGTAAATCAACATTACGTGATGTTTAAACAGTGCTTGAATATGACAGCTTTTGAATTAAAGATAGCATGTGCCCTCGAAATGGATAGTTTGTTGTTCAATTGGATTATAGTTGACATATAATGGACGTTACATGTGTGTCTTGTTTCTAATTAGCTGTCAAGTTTATGAGTAGTCATAGATTTAGGTTCATCCATAAGTCATTTGATTCAACAGGTTCATCTTGTAACATATGCAGCTGCAGTAAATGCATATGTTGTTGTTCCAAATGGGACAAGTAGATGATGCATTTATGTATAACCTTAAACTAATCAACAGTGTTAACCAACATAGGAAAATAGTATAAGTTAATTTATAGCGATATTGTGCAACACTATGGTAACATGTGACATCATCAAAGTGACGTCATTAAAAATTAAGTCTATCTCCATGAATTTTGGCAATGGAATAACGCATCAACAAAGTACAGGGATGATGTCATTTGTACAATCACTGTCAACAGTCAATAGGCAAGTACAAAGGGTTGGTTTTGGTTTATGCAATTTAAATGTTGGCTGGGTATTTGAGTTTGTTTAGCGATATAAAAGGTATGTTGTGTGTAGCTGAGCATCGTGAGTGTTATCAAGTTAGTACACGCATGTCGAGACTAATACTGTTGGATAGTTCATACTTACAGACCACCAACTCTTGAGTATTCTTACCGGTCAAATGTAAACACTATGGAGGATTTATTTACTCTATAAACTATAATAATTGGATATTCGGCGTACAGAGTACATGTGTTAGAGTGCTCAAATAAACAAAACCAACCTCCAGTAAATCACTGACCGCATCTGGTGTTCTGATCATGTCTATAACACGGGAGAATTGTCATTACACTGAAGTATACATTGCACTGATTTACTAGTATTGTAACTGTGAGTATACAAGATAAAATACAGTTAAATTCATTGTTATATTATACGGAATTAGGCGGTATGCGAGGGATGTCACAGAACTACACGTATAAGTGTTCTGTTTACTCGTATGATACATGTATAAAGCCTTATATTGAATTCATCAGACATCTGATTGAGTTGCCGTACTCAAGTTTAAAACGTCCGCCTTATACACAGCTTGCAGCATGAAATAAAACTATCATAAATTAGCATTGTATATTCCTTATAACAATGAACTTATACATGTAAACACAATCGGTCAAAGTCGGTAATTTATAGAAATGAACAATAAACACAGGAAAGACAAACTCAAAATTGTTTATACCATAAATCATTCTTGTGATGGTGTATGGGTACTTCTTGGTAATTCTGTGCGTGTAGTATGATTTTGTATTTCTCAATACAATGAAGTCCAATTCATGACCCCAGTGTAATAAATCATTGACACATGCTGGCGTTTTCTAGTGAACGATTGCTGTGTTTATGAATAAATCTGCATTGAGCAACTGTACATGCAGCAACCAAACATGCATCTTTGTAATGGCTAGTTGCTTTTAAATATTTTCTGAAAACAAGTTAATTTAAACAAGTTTATATGTTACCATTCGTTAAGCGGTTAACATATGGCGGTTACAATAATTAAAAAAAAGGTTTAAAAGCACTAACTGAAGTACAAAGCTTTTAAATTATTACTGTCACGCATCAAAATCATTCCACGACAACTCAAATACTTTAAAAACGGGTCGTGGAATACGTCCTTCGTTGCATGACATAGAACCTAAGGACACGTACGATAACGTGACAGTTGTCATTAATCTGTGCTATTGACACGTACGATGATGACAGCAAAACTCACATAAACATGTCCCTTGCTTTTACTGATAACGAATGACACGTGGAAGTAGACATCCGATTAAAGGTCATTAATTCAGTTGATTACCTTTTATCAACATTTTCTGGAAAGATAAATCATATCATCGATAAAAAAAACACACACTTAGACATGTATGTTTTCGCAAAGACAGGCAGTTTCTACGATGTGTCCTTGACGTTAGAAGACCGCGGTTGTCTTGTATATCTCGTTTTAATTTCCACGGTCTGGGCAAAGTGAATTGATGGTCAACGGCTATCTGAATACTGTTTATTGTTTAGAATCTAATTATTAAACATCATACGAGGGTAACATATCATAACAGTATGACACATAGTCGTTGAACAGCATAGAAGATCTGACAAATGTTCCTATAAAGTTTGCCTAACGATATGAGCTTGTTTACAAATATATGTGTTGTCTGTATGAATTAGAAAATAAATATTACAACCAATGTGTAACCGTATTTAAGAACAGCGGTCGTAGCTAGTTATAAAGCACAGTATTAGTAGACTTTATTTCCTCCTTATATAGAAGAAACATACATAGAAACATACATAGTATCAGCACACATAATGATTGAGAAGATACCTCGCATATAGTCAAGGGGCGACTATCGAGACTAGCGTGTACATCCGCCCCACAGCTGCAGTATGTCGACAGTAATGCTTATAACAAAGGCTTCTATTATACTGCAGTGTCAATATTCCAAACGGGTACTCGTTGGTTGAACAAATAAAGCTGGCTATTATTGTTGAAGTCATATACAGTCACAGTATTGTAAAACCTGTAAAAAAAGACCGTATAGTAGCTTAGATAATCAGACATTAAATACCAATACATTTTGTTTGGTTGATAAGTCAATGTATAACTAGTTTTAATCTTTGTTAACATGTGTTGTTGTAGAATAACTATGACAATGCAGCTAGCTGATTTTAGAATAAAACTAGTATCTATAGAACTTCATTCGTAACAGGTCAATTAAATCATCTACCATATCTCATTTAGAGGATGGTCTGGTGGGACTTGCTGCACTGAATCACAATCAGGTCATACCGCTCCGGGTGTAAGAGAGTCAGTTTAAATAACAGTTGTCATATAAGGTTATAGTTTATAGTGATAATAACGTTACTTTTCCTCAGTCGTTCTCAATCGGTATCAAAACTGTGTAGCCATTTAATAAGCGATGGTCAACAGTTGGGGTCAAAGGTTGTTTACTATGTAATATTAAGCTTCAATATCAAGTGGTCATCGTCTTGTGCAAGCGGAATACCCCACAAAGAGGTTCCCCCCCACTAACGTAAACGACCCTAATTCTGGTAGTGTGATGCTTTTGACGGGGTGCTAAAGCGAATAAGAGAAACAGAATAGGTAAAAGGGCATGGGGGCAGGGGTTAATGCACGCACATATAGCTGGATTGGAGCAAGATTGGGGTAACTATGTTTAGACTATAGATGGCGCTAGAGTATATTGGTTGGCTTGTTGTGGAGTTGTCAATATTATTCGCAATGTGGACGTTTATGGCTAGGTTAAGGCTATAGATGCTAAGAATAAGTGTTTCCAGTAATTACATTAATGTGAATGAGCCGCCAATCCATCATGTTTCTTTTTCTGATCTTCATTTGAGTCGAAATTCCCGAGAAAAATAGGCATGGGGGGGGGGGGACGGTGAATTAGTATTGAAAACCAGCTAATATAACCACGGGTCTGCTACGCCACTCCACCACTGTTTGACCAAACCAACCTCAAACTCTTCTCTAACTCAGCGCTCAGTATTATCGATCACGGAGGCGCTTGCAGCGTTAATTGTTTATTGTATTGATCAAAGTCATTCAGACGCTATGTTTGCTCTTGTATGTTTCCACAGAATTTGTATGGAAGTGAGAACTCCATTTTTTTCGTTCGTTATTTATTCTTCCCTGTATTCAACTGTTAGTAACACCAGACAAACATTGGCAAAGCTTCGTTAACGTAAACGTATGTCATATGCATAGCCCATGTTAGAACGTCAGTGTGTTTAGGCTATACCGAATGGGATTAACAGGGACATTTTGTGAACACAATTAATGGCGGTTTGACAATTTCCATCGTAAATAGTTTGGATAGTTGCACACTTTATTTGAAGTAGCAGTGTGGAATGCATCATAATACACATTGGCTATGTCTTATGACAATAATTGATAAAACAGTGAATTGCAAACATTATTCAAACTGCTTATTTACATATATAATGTGATATACATAGGTGATTAATAATGCATATATAAGTTTCCGGTTTATACAATTTATCTGAAAGATATCTCTGATGCACAAAGCCTACCGATAATGTGATAACGTAGAATATTGAGGAGACGCTGTTTGACGTGGAACCTGTTTATATTTTTATTTTATAGTACTATAATCAAAGGCGCTACTTGTAGATGTTTGTAAATGCTGGTTTGTCTAGTTTCGCTTATAAAACCAACCTTAAGACCGGGGAACGAATTCTCGTATTCTTAGTACATTGCCGTCAGCTGTGTTTGATGCAGACCATAGTCATCTTAAGTTTAATTAGGCCTTAAAAAGATAACCAAAACCATTAAAAAAGGCCGTACCGTGTGTGCACCAAAACAAAAGTTGGTTTTAATTAAGTGTAGACTGGCCATTATTTAGAGAGTTCTTTACAGTCTGTGTGATAGTGTTATCGGTTATAAATAGATGGTGACAGAGCCTTGAAGGGCGAGCATCTCACTGTGTGTCTACAATAATCATACCAGGTCATGAATACTACTGGGGGAAACTATGTGTTCAATATATCGGATTTTCGTATTGTAACTATGGTAACCTAATTGTGCATGGATGCATCCGTTCAGGTAAGTGATGCAGAATTTATGTTTTCTTTTATCGCGCCAAACTTGTCTGATGTGATTATTATGTAGCTGTTTCTTGTTGCTGGCCAATTTTATGGAAGATGTCTAATGTAGAGAGAAAGATACTATCGTTTAGAACAAAGGAGAGCTGAAACCGCCTGATGTTAAATTGTGAACCCCGATGTTGTAACAAACGAGAAATTGTAGAGCAAAGCTTTATTTTGAAACACGTTGTTTTTGTTTTAAATAGCTGCGGTTATATTGTAGATCAACAAAATTAGATTAAAATCAAGCACTTCATTATCGAAACACTCTTATTGCAAACACAATCAACGGCTTATGATCATATCACGTGACATTAGCTTAACACTATATTTATTTATTTTATTTGTATCATAGAAACAGAATATCACAACTCTAACTCATTTAAGATACAAACCAATTTCATAAAACGGTACAATACCCAGCCTGCTTTTTTGAATAGAGACTACGATTAAATGTCAACATGTATAAACACTCAACTGTTAATGTGTTTAATTAAAAGAATACTTCTTACATTAATGGTTTGATTCGGATGGTCAGGGGTGAGTGTAAATGTAGGATCAAAGATTAAAGTGAAACTATCATGTAAACTAATATAATAAAGAATCTATATATCTAGCTAGCACTCGCACATGAGTCTCACTTTACATGACTGTTTTAATAATATATTTGTATGATTTTGTCTAAGCTAAATAATCAGTTACAGCTCATTGAATAGTCCTAAATCTCTTTCTCCTTTGTTCATTTATAGGGACCCTTTTTTATCTTTAACAAATGTGAAAGAGGAGGAAAAAAATCGAAGCCGAGGTAATTATAGGAATGTGTGTTTTCAATAAATAATAAATGACTCAATATTTCTCCCATGTGGTGCTTCACGTCAGGTTACTTGTCAACGTCAATTATAGAAAGACATTTGGAGTCACCCTTCTGTGATACAAACAGTTTCCTGGGATTCCTTAACTCATGTGCTCTCAGTTTACTCTCAGTTTACTCAATATATTCATGCATGTGATGTATTCAATTGGAACTACATGTACTGTTTTTGAAAACACGAACTCTTCTCACTTTCTCACTTCTCCATTCTCATTAAACGTAATGTTTCTTTTCAAACTCGATAAAACAAGCGAAACAACATAGACTTTCATAATATCTCTGGCAATTAGAGTACTATTGTTTCAATCTCTTAAATGCGTTGACCAATTTTAAATATTTTGAATATAGAAGTTCCTATCATCATCAGCTACTGATACTGATTTGCTCCCCATACAATGTACTGAACAGTTTCGAGCCAGTGGTTGTAAAGAAAGTATTAAGTGCGTGACTGTGATATGGTCAGTGTTAATAGACAGCTGATTATTGATTTGCCAAGGGTGATTTTACGGCAAAACACTATGTCTGAAGCCCTCTGAACATTGACCGGAATTCTATCAATATCAGTTACAGCCATTGATTGGCAATTTTAACCAGTGTTTAGTGACCATAGACCAGTGGAAAACTCGCCAGAGACGTGTTAAAGACATCTGTACTAACTGAACTTCACGCGATGTTTACGACATGGGTAGTTTTACGATTCACCGTTCGAATGACTTAATCTATATATATAGCGAATATGAAACAAAATTGTGAGATACTGTTATTCCCCATTTCGCAATGTGAGCTATTATTATTATAACAAGTTCATTTATGAGAGGCTGCTGCATAAACTATTGCGAGATTTGATATCAACAAGACGAAACACTGTGGCCATCATGGTGTGTGTATATCTATGTGCTTAACATTCCAGTTAGTGTGTTCTTCCCATTTATGAACATCAAACTGTGGGTAACAGCATTGTTTAGCCATTGTGTAACATATCAAAACATTGATATCTTTCCACAAAATAAAACGGTACATATATTGATTTGGTTGAAACATTGTTTATAGTGCTTCAAGTTCAACTCCATCATCCTCTATCACATTGACAATACAGTTCATGAACCTAGACTCGTTTTGTAGTCATTATCTGTTTATGAATAAGATGTCTATAACAGTGCAATGTGTCATATTATGACTAGGTCTATTTTAGGGTAGCTTCTTTTATATTACATGTATGAAGCTGTTTTGTATACCAAGTCTTTACCGGTGAATTATAGCATATTGTCATTTTCACAACACAATGGTGGCTAATTCCACGTGTTGAGGTCGGCGTCTGATGCAACGTGTTATATAGAGTTGTTACAATGAAGTAATGTGATGTATTCAGATTGTATGACCATTGGGGACACATAGGCCCTGAGAGTATCTTTTTACTTTTATTTTCGCCATTGTTTTTTGCTTATATGTTGTTGTTTGTTGTGTGTGTGTTTATATATTTTAGTTTGGCCTTTGCCTACTTGAGTCTATATATATATATTTGTGTTGAATCTATCTAAATGGTAGGTGTGTGTTTTTTGTTATCTGTGTATCTCTAAATATGGGTACACGTTCAATTATGTAATGAGTCGCATATGAGGAGCTTTGTTTTGTGAAATCGTGAGTTGACGAAAGAGGCATTGGTGGTATTACAGTCCAAACGATCAAGCCGCTGCCACCTCGGATAAACAATTACTTAGAACAAAGATTGAAAAGGGGACGCTCATTTTGAATGTTCGCTATCGCATTTAATATCAAGCCACGACCATAAACTGTCTAGTATGGGTTCATATAACCTATTAAGAACTAAGTAAATAAATGCAATTCTCAAATACAAGATATATTTCATGATTCAATGCACTTTATTGATTTGAAATAAAAACTATCATCATCATACAGAACCTATCAACATACATGACATATCTGATACTGCACATTCAACTAAGCAACACAGGAAAGGAAAACTAAGATCAAACTTTATTTCAATTACAATCCCCGGAGAAATCTTAAGTGGAGATTGAACAAACGTCTTATACATATTTGTTTTATTTTAGAAATGACAACATAATATCAACTGTAACATAGGTTCTATATATGGAATGAAAAATAGTGCATATAAGGATTGGTTCAAGTTCCTGGAACTAAGCTAATTGTGTAGACAGTCACCACACGCATCGTTACTAAGGGCATTGTAGCTGTTGCCACGTTTGATGTGTGTATTTAGTTACCGTGTCATATCATGCGTTCAGTTTTAAAACGAAACATGTTACGCTCGTGTCGATATGATATTGCAATGGTAGTAGATCTATAAAATATGCTGTGTAAGCAGATTGTTCGTTCACCTTTTTTTAATTCAGAGTTGTTTACGCAACTTTGTCTATACTACCTTCATTATCTGCATGAAGAAGTAAAAACAAAGTGTCTCTAGTCTTGTATTACACATATACAAATTTGAAATATAATAGTATGCAGTAGGTAGAGGAAGATGAATATTGGGTGTGGAAAATCACTGCCGAATGTGTGGACGGGCCTCAAAATGTCGTTTGAACACAAAATTACTAACAGTCTCACTAACGAGCTCACATAACAGAGGTGAGAATTGAGATCTAGTTGGAAGAATGATATTGTGTAAGGTGGTCACGTTCATATGGAAAATGTGACAATCATAATAACACTGTGGTGATGCGATATTCCGAAATGAGTGCATGCTTTTGCCGATCAAAAAATAATGTTTTATCATGTACGTAACTATGGATATAAAGCATTCTAGATGGGTTATAAGAACCGTGAATCAATGTGTGAGATTTGTCTAATGACGCGTGAAGAAGCTTAATCAAGATATTAATTGATTGGGAAATGTCACATGTTTTCGCGACGTCACTGAGTCTGATTTTAATTGTCGTTTCGACTGCGGTTCCATTTGAATAAATAATAGTTATGGATTGTGTGGAAACGCTTTCATTGTTTGATTACCAATATCGGCATGTTTTAGATGTAGCCAGGTACCTAGAATCATTATAATGTTCAACAAACTAATTGTGGGCACTTGCTTTCAGAGTAAATACATTTACCGAGAAATCGCGCTTTAACTGTACAAGTATGTTTCCTGGGACAAATATTTGAAGTAAATTGGTTTGGAAAGTATCGGATACTCGGTGAATCATAGCAAACAGGCGGGGATCTCCAGGGGTTGGGAGTAACTGCGCCTGTGTCGGGTGGATTCTGAATTTATTGTGAACACTCACGTAACACTGTTCAGTCCGCTCAAGATTCGACATGTGACAACTGTGGATAGATATGTTTGTCGGATTAAAATAGTTTCCATTGAAAAGAGCATATTGAAAGAAACGTATTTGAATGTCTGGAATACAAACGGATTTAAGTTTAGTTCGTTTAATTAACTGACTGAATGTCAAGTTTTGTAACTCACTTAAAGATGTATACTCAATGTGACTTTTATCAAGTGCCTCTAAAGTAAAGTAGTAGTATGTAAAAAAACATACATTTATTTGTGATGGTGAATGAGTTGTTAAATTGAGAATTATAAATCCTAAGTTGAATTTTAATGCAATGACAATGTACCAGTCTGTTAGTGAATAAATGATCGCGAAGCCGTTTTGTGAACACGGGAAGATTAACCACGTGGTCATGTGATTGAGAAGATGTATGAATATGCTTGGTAGGTCCTTGTTTTAATCATTTCAATGTCTCCCATTTTCGAATATAGGCATATTACTATGTTGTTAATCCATACATAAATTCATTCACGTCAAAAATGTTCTCCTCTCCTTCGATTTCTCATGAAAACAAGAAACGATTAAATTCAAGTCCATAATTTGTGTAAGGAAACATCTTTAAACTTGGCCAATCAAATCTCGGAAAATTATTTATCGTTTAATTCATTCACAATTACCGACATATTGGCAACAGTACGGAACTCGTTAGGTAACACATTTCTCAAGTACGGACATACGCTCCTTATCATACGGCTACAGCGGTGCTTTGGCCCTAGGGGGGGTCTCCATTGACGTCTCGTTAACATCAATAAATGACGAACTATAATTCCGAGCACTGAGCGTCAAACAAGTTAAACCAAAGTAAATAAGTACCGATATGACCTATAATATTTCGGTGATTGTGGTGGTTGTTGGCTCTTTGCCAATATCGAGCCAAACTGCATGGGTTAATAGGAAAATGGTTACGACACCCAGTGGGTAACGGGCGCTCTCGTGGGTCCCACAAGTTCGAGCGGTAATGGGCCAATTATGAATGCTTAAGAATGGGGGATAGTTAATTGGACCTCTTGCTGTAGATACTAATATGTACATTTTGGGCTCTAGGTTGGGCATGGGTTATGTTTTGGGCTAGTAAATATGGCAGGATTGAAGAATTACATTGACATTAAATACGCTAGTTACATCTGATTTCGCGATATTAAGTAAAGTTGTTTACACTTCTATAACCCGTCTCCAAATCGTCGATTAATCGCGAAAACTACATTACTGTTCATACGAAAGCACTGAAGGACGCATTGCTTTAGTGACGGAATCTGACTTGTTAACTATATTGAAAATTCTGTCATATAACATTTTCAATTACAGTGTACATTAAAAAGGTCTTATCTATCGCTCTTAATCGTGAATCACGTAGCATTAGTAACGATTTCACGCCGCCGTTTCTGGAGTTAGTGCCTACCGTAGTTGGCAAATAAGTATTGACTATGTATCGTTAGTGACTCATTCTTAATCGTATTCTCTTGTACCCGAGCACACTCCCCCCTCCCCGCGCTCCCAAATTGACCATCTGTAAAGTGATCATGACCCAGGCTATTCTCTTATGAACGGATAAATACAATTATACGAACCAATTAACCAATTAGTTATACTTAATATTGCATGATTTTCCCTATGTCTTCAAAAGGGGTATAACTAAACCAAAAGTACCATGACAACCCTGGTTACATCTATTTACATGTTGGACACTGGTTCGTGAAGTTGTGAAGGTGGGAGCAAAATGGAAAGTAAAAGTGGCTCCAGTGTCTTAGACTATGGATGAGATATTCGGTTGCGTGATCTTCAAGTGAAATTTGAAAAAAGAAACTATCAGTGAAATATTATATATAAATATTCATAGAATTAAGTTATCACGTGGGAACTATGAATGACTAATTGACATGTAAGTATGTTAACATCATTATGATAGTCCGAGATTCAATTCTGCCGCTTAATACCAGAATTTCTCGCTTGATATAATACACAAAGAGAAGAAAAATAATTTACATGTGCAGTGAAAACAGATTTCCGGAAAAAGACATCATAGTTTTATGTGATGTCAAATTTCGGTACAGAATAAAATATGTCGATTAATCAGCGTATAACATACTTTGGTTTCCATTTGAGAAAAAACAACATCATTTTAAAAAGTAATTTAAAAACGCACTCTGAATAAAATTAATCATATTCAGAATACGTTTTAAATTAGGTAGACTTAACAAATACTCGAACCCTGCTTTTTAAATCACTGTTTACCTTATTTAGTTTGATTTAAATAAATAAATAGAATGCTTCCACTTCACAGCAAAACCTAGATCCTGGTAGTTAAAAGCAATGCTTGTGTTCGCATTATTGATATCTGCTAAATCGCTGCGTCAGATTGCGTGCCGTGCAAAACAACAAATTGAAATATTGACTAGTTTTATTTCACGCCACGGTTGATTATTTGAGTTAGCTTTCCTTGATGTCGGCACCTTTTAAATATTTAAACCCTGTGAACACAATAACATTCACATGTCCTAGTGTTTTATACCGACTCTTAGAAATGTCAACACTCTTATCGATTTTAATGATTGTTCAAGCAAAATTTAAAGCTATACTCTAGGCTGTTTGTTCATAGAACTCAATCCCTATTGTATGTCAGCAATACTGAATACAATGTAGAATGTTGAACAGTAGCTGGATAAGTGCAGATCAATTAAACAGCCAATGATATTTTAAGTGTGATTGTTTTGCGAGTGTCTGTTAAAAGTAGGATGTGTAAATGAGTTAGATAGTACGTATGATTGTCCAATGCTTAAAATGAATATTTAATAACACACATGTTGTTCGGATTTATTTTAACTAAGAAAAAGAGTGTGTGATTTGCTAGAAAGTGTACACATGTAGTTTTAGATGTGCACATTAAGTGACAAGTTAACGACACATGAAATGGTCTCTATGTGTGACAGATACCTGATAGGAAAGAACACCTGGTTTGAAAGAGCATTTTGTCTGCCGGTTGTAGTTACTCCTAACTGTGACCACTTGTCAATAATGACCAATTTATTTAAGGATCGTGTGTCTGCATCAACATGTATGTCTGTCATACAAAACAACATGTTATCCTATTGAAAGTGTAGCATTTCAAAATAGAAATCAAATAACCTTTATTGGATGATTGGTAACGTAGGTAACGTAATTTAGCCACAACACAATGATATGATACATCTCACTCTGATATTGTGGTTAAATTTAACGCGTACATGCTTCTGTATACGGCCATAACTAACGCGGTGACTCGATGTAATGATGTTGCAGGACTATCAGATCAAATGTCTACCTTTATTGGTTTCGAGTCGCTAAATAGACAGACATATTAGTTATATTGTACTTATACATGGTACATCCTCATTGAAAATAGTAAAAATAGAGAATGTTTACAGATATTTTAAAAAAAGTGACTGACTACTTAATTCAAATTGAGTTTTTTTTATAACGGTATGTGTGTCTCGACAGCCTTGTACACACATAATCGTTAACAATAATAAGAAGTACAGGATTTTATCAAATTAAATATCTGTTACGTTTATCAATATCGGCATTGTAAAGAGGTATAAATTTAGCCGAATCTCTATTTGACAAAGTTTAAATATAATCTAACAATTAAAGAATAGTTCAATGTTACATTCAAATAGAACATATACACGCTGCATTTGAAAGACAAACTAAATACTGGTACAAGCCGACCACAGGTAAGCCTATCCGAAGTACCCGACAACATTTACAAAAATACAGACAAACCCCATTTATAAATCCACCCGTCAAATCTACAATGCGACAAGAGGCCGAGTGCAGAATTTGCCTTCTCTACTATTTAGAAAAAATAAAAACCCGCGGTCTGTATAATCAAACAAGAAAATATCACTTTACAAATGGTTCAAATAATAATAAGTACGTTGTGAATAGGTTACCGCAAATATAGACAGCGCATTCAAATAGGTTTCGATATCGTTCAAATTATAATTCCCGTATACTTATGGTATCACTCCACACTTAGGTAGTATTGGTTCTTACTTATAAGCATTCGGACCCATTTAGATTTCGAAGGCCATGTTTGTAATAGGTATTATATAAGCAGAAAAAATCGCCATTCAAACGGAGCGATATCATTAAAGTTATGACCGACAATTTTAAGGTTACTTATTACGTGACTCTCGTCGAGTGCGTTAACATATTGTTTATATGATCAGATACGTGTTGTCGGATATTGTTATATTTCTTCTCCCCGGATTTACCTATTTTGGAAAAAGGGAGATATTACGATAAGTTGTGGGTTTTGAAAATGAAAAATAAATAAAATGCGATGTATATATTCGGATAAGTGTTACAGTGGAGGTAGTGAACGCCAAAGTGTTTATAATGGCATAAGACATTCTTAAATTTGGTCTAGAATAGCGACCTAGATTAAAATCAAAAGGTTTCTTGAGCTGTGGATTAAATCAAATATACGTCATTCAAGCGTGGGACGTACTTGGAATTAAGTATGACATATAAAACAATGATATTAACATGATTCACTAAATTTGGAGTTGTCTTTACTAAGCTATATGCACCTTGTGACTGTTTATAATAAAACAATCATCTTCACGTAATGAAGTTCAATGTAATGGCATAATTAAATACATTACAGGATTGCCCAGTTTGAATCGCTTTTGTTTCTGTGCTTTGTAATTAAACACAGAACAATACCGTTAGCTAATGTTTCTTATCATCAGCCATTAGCATGTAGATTAACAATATGATTAATAATTTCAGAGGATATTTAATATGGCTTAGGGTGTATCAAATCTTTCAAAACTGTATCTTGAACAACGAACACAAAACTAACACTACACATTAAGTCATCGTATTTGTACATTGTAAAATGTTGATATCGAACACATAAGCCATTTGTCCAGAGTCCGATGGATATAACGACATACATGCAAACGATATGCGAGAAACAAGACGTTTTGGGTGAAAATCTGATTAACAGAAAATGAATAAAGCTAAGGACAGATATGAAATTATTGATGTAAATCGTGTGTATACAATCCTGTTTTTCCTGGCTCCATTGTACCAGACACTACACATATGGAAGGTACAATAACACTGAAACGTATCGGACTTATTGTGTTTAGAAAATTGGAACACTGATGATTTAATATCAAATATATGGCGGCTTTAAATATAGAATATCAAAACATATTATGATAATTGGAGTCGTGTGATTATGTTATGAAGTGTGTGATTAGTTTTGACGGGTATACTGTCGCAGGACGAGGTTTGATACTGATAGCATTATGGAGTGTTATGTAAATGTACATAGGTCTGTGATTCTATTAGATGTGGCCTAAATACAGACATAACAATGGTGTATTGGAATAACAATGTGTTTATATATAGACGAATGAAGGTTTATTACATTAACCAGATTTTCGAAGATAAACTTAACACAAAAACGGGCGTCTAAGTGAGAAAGACTGAGTTTATCAAAATGGCGCGTAAAGGTGGCAGCGGTGGTCGTAGATCCGGCGGGAACCGGAAATCTGGATCAAAAGGGGCCGCGAAAAAGAACCGACAAGGAGGAATGCGGAGGAATATGCGAAAAGGAATGAGACAATTTGATAGAAAAGGGGCCGTGCAGAAAAACCGTCACCAGGGTCATGGTGTAGGGTCGAAGATGAGTAATTTAAAGTTAGGGGCTGCCATGGCAACGACCGCAGGGGCTATGTCAGGCAGGCACGGTGGGGTTGGGCAAGGGGGGTTTGGTGCCAACGAGGAATCCCAGGTAGAACAAGAGTTAGCTTACATGTCGGTCTATGATCACATGGACGATGATGGGGACACCCTACAACATCATTTAGACATTCTTAGTATAGAAGGGTAAGATTACTCCGCCAATCAGTGCAAACAGTGCCGGAAAATAGGGCGATTTCCGAAAACGGAAATGTATCCGCAAAACAAATAGTACATAACTTAAAGATGTATTAACCAAATGCTTTACCTTAAAATACTGGTAAAGAATCTAAATACGCCGAAATAACGGTTGTCTTCAAAATTGCCAATCGCCAAAATTGTAACACCAATTATAGTTTCACTCACTAAATATACATTTCCGCTTCCGGACGTTCTATTTTTGGGTCAGTGTGTGTTAGTTATTCTTTTGGACTGTACTCATTACTTTCAATTTTGCTTTCAGTTTACTGATTTCTATCCGTGTGTCTTCAGTTATTTCGGCGTATTTAGATGTTTAATACCCTTCTTGTAGAACTTGACCTCAAATGACCTCTTTAACCCGACATGTATATATAATAAAAAACATAGAAAACGAAGAATGTATCTCTAAAGAATTATTGGCCAAGTGTTGGAATAAGCAGATTAGTTAGCTGTGTTCTTGAATGTCTACAATGGCATTGTTTGAGTCTATTGTATTGTATCACTTACTAGTTGAACTTGTTTTATTCGGCAAATGGGTATTTTGTATCAGACTTGGAGACTCTATGACAAAACCTTTCCTTAAATATTGATGCACTGTAATGGTGTAAACCCTAACATAAACGAGTTATTACAATGCATGTAATGTCACAACAGTTAGTCAGTTAACTTACTACTTATATATACACGTGTTCAATATATCACTTAAACAAATACTTTAACCAGTCATGTGTAAGCCACTCTATTCCTGAAGGTAATTTAATTGCATTCGTATATAGTCGTAACTTTTCGGAACCGTCCGTCCTCTGAACCGTATCAACATCGGCCATGTCCGTGAATATCCGTTTTAGTCCGGCTTATTGACTTAATAACGGAAGGAGTAGAGCAGTCAACTCGATATTAAAGTACAACAAATCACGCAATGCTGGGTTCAAATTACAGTTGCATTAGCTGGGTTTCAATGAATTGATCTGCTATTTAGCCTAATTAATAGTTATGATAGTATTGAAACATCATTAAATATGCAGATGAAACCAATCCAATCCGGATACCAGTAAAACAGTTTTTTTGTGGTAATTCAGAAAACTCAGTACATTCTTTGTTTAAACCATCATTCGTTCAATTAGGTCATTTAACAAGGATTTTCGTAATTTAATAACCTAGACTACGTTATGGTTTCGTTTCTCTTTACTTTGTTAAACAATAATCAACAATACAGCGACCTATATCGTGTACATGTATACTTGTGTTGTGGACAATGCACGTCAACGTCGAATCACGCGTTTAACCTTCTAGATCCAGGCGAAAACTAGCAATAACCCAACAACAACTATTATAGTATGGGCATCTTATTGACAAAATGGTGCATAGGCGACTAGGTACAGCAGTTTACTGTATTAGTTCTTTGCCGCCGCCATAGAGAAACGGCGTTTTCTTTTAGGTGAGCGTGATCCGTTAATGTACATGAACACACAACTTTGCATAGACGATGATTAAAGGCCGAGCATTGGCTGTTGTTGATTTACCTGGTGCACCCTATTAGTTCTTATTTCCATTGCATGGTATACATGGGTTTTGGCTGTTGTTTATATATGAGCTTCTTAAAACAGTTTAGGGATTACCATCGATGGACGTAGGGCTCTGGTATTGGCATAAACACAACTTTCAAAGGCGTTCAGAACACAAGGAAAGGAAGTGGTGTATTTCATTACTGTGCTCACGAGTAAGTGTAAAAGCTATGATGTGTGATTGATTGGTTGCTCGATCTAAATGGACGCTTAAAGTAACGGACAAGAATTACCGAGTACCAGGCGTTTAAATGAACGAGTGCAATCCTTACTCCGAGTGAAGTCTATATTCTCGATCCAGATGGGAATTGTGAAAATCTGCGATAATATACCTCTGAATGAATGAAAGCAGGAACGAAGGAAAGATGGGACGTATGTGATAGGATGGAATGAAGAAAAATAGGCAAATGAGTAAATAAATGAGTGTATAATATTTCAGTTCGAGCGATAATTTGCTAATTGTTGGCTTTACTGTACTGTATTGTCATAACAATAGTCCAAGAAGCAAGGTTAGAACCCAAGAGAGTGTGACTGTTATATGAATTACACAATTATTTACTATTTCCTTGTTTGAATTCCTGCAGTAAATATTGATACAACTAGTCGTACACGTAGCTCCATTACTGGCTCGTATTCTCATAGAAGTCTTGCTTTAGTAACGAGAACTGTACGAGAGTAGCATAGCCTTTAATCATTTACTTAATTACGTGTTTCCTGCACAGCACCATTATTGAATTAGAAGCCTCTTAGGTAATTGATTCTGTCAAAATGTCGAGAACATGTCTGCGTGAGAAGAGATGAAGGTTTCTGTTGATTTGTTTGGCTCTGAATGTTGTCCGACGCACAGTTCGGTATAAATGTCTTAGCGGTGTACATGTCTTAACGGTGTACATGTCTTAACGGTGTACATGTCTTAACGGTGTACATGTCTTAACGGTGTACA
>ENA-OREC01000187-OREC01000187.1-marine-metagenome-genome-assembly--contig:-NODE-187-length-19243-cov-14.900449_pt1 | contig 19243 bp, 14 predicted proteins | sample MGYA00248626_ERZ508543 | MGnify/ENA primary metagenome ERZ508543 (study PRJEB26211, sample SAMN05518279) | marine metagenome | isolation source: Puget Sound, Washington, USA | host: Bankia setacea...
AGAGGTCAGTCATCACATTATGTACACAGCATCTTTTACATACAGAGGTCAGTCAGCATCTTTTACATACAGAGGTCAGTCAGCAAAAAAAAATCAAACCATAAATTCAAATTGTTAATTCAAGTTCAACATTTATGCAGCAAATGCTTTAAACTTAGACAATGTTGTGGTATGTATGACAATTGTATGAGGGAATGTATTTGATTGTATGAGGGAATGTATTTGATTGTATGAGGGAATGTATTTGATTGTAAATGGAATGATGGCATCCGTTATACATTTTGTTTTTGTATTTAACCATATATATGTCATTGTGTTCTGAGGGAATTTAACCATATATATGTCATTGTGTTCTGAGGGAATTTAACCATATATATGTCATTGTGTTCTGAGGGAATCATCTGAAGAGAATATCAGCTCTGCATTTTCTGCTACACTTATCTTCGATGCCAATAGTTTGGGTCTAAGACTATGTTAAGGGAGGTCATTGGACTTTAAGTTGTTTTTTTTGGGGGGTTACCTTTTGAGCCTAAAACCTTCCTCAGTTAAATTGCATGCATTATAAAACCTAACTAACATCTGACCTTCCATAGTCCCCAGTATGGTGCTTAATTTCTTGAAATCAATAAAACTCAAACGAAAACCTTTAACTATCCTACATTTCAGCTATTATTGCTAAATTCATGGATTTAAGTTTTAAAAGTATGTACAGAGTAAGGGAATAGTTACCTGGTAAGTTATAATGTCGTAGGGTACAAGACAGAAGAAACAATTGAGTCCTTCTTTAATCTGTGTTGTCCTTGTTGCTAGAGTATCCCTGAAAGTGGAATCACTAACACCTTAAATCTCCACACAAATATCACTGTCCAGCATGTGGGTGTCTGTTTATGGTGTAAAAATGTATTAGAAAGAACAAAATTTACTGAACATCAGTTTCTCACGTTAAAAAACGCTGCTGATACTGCCAGGTTGTTTAAGACTGAAAAGAAAATTTAATATATCTACATTTAGAAAGAAGTGGTTAATAACACAAACTTTGCTATTAATTAACATCATGTAAGAGTAGGGTTAGAGCATAGTAGTATTCAATGTGAACAGTTCTAGCTTTATAATGACTGATTTAACAATTCATAATAGTCATCCCTCTCATTGGAAGAAAGGCTTAACATTAACTTACCAGAACCCTCCTACTCGGGCGTACTCTACTGGATGAGGTAGTAGACAGGACACTGCCACCTCAAAATGGGTTTTATTTACCTCACGTAACCATTTACAGATATACTGGAAAAAGAACAACAAACAAAACAAGTTATAACAGATATTGCTGGAAGTTTCTACCTATCTATATACATATAATACAGAGCAATTCAAGTTAGCTCTGCAGATGTACAGGAATAACTAGGTTTCTGTAACGTGGATGTATTGAGGAAGGAGCACACTTGACTTTAAATATCATTGAGACACTTTGACAGTTTGAAATATCTTCAAATCATTCTGATAATGTATTACATGTACTTACTTCCTTGACTCATCATTCCAATATGCCTGTATACAAAATTGGTATACATGTATGAATCAGTATGAAGGTTTCTGTACTTTTGTAAAACAGGAACATATGTGTAAGTGTGTTTATTAAATCAGTAAAAGAACAGTAGAACAATGTAATTTGATCATCTTTACCTCTGGTTTTAATCTTTCCAAGGCATTTCCAACATTATCTGTAAAACAACAACAAGTTGAAACATTCATTTCATTTAACATAACCTAAACATATGTTTTCTAGAGAACTTCTGGACTACACAAACACAGGTAAGTTTCATCTAATATCTAAGGTTATAACATCCATTTTGAATCAGTTAGACAGGTGCAAATAATGGTTTTAGAGTCATTCCTTTATTTAAACAGTATTTAGTTTTAGTGATTAAACAGTTTTCAATTATTTTTTTAATGAAGCTAATACACATATGTTGATACTGCAGTTTGAACAGTGCAATCCACTTGCTTGTGAACATTTTTAGAATAGTATGTTGATGTTCATTTGCATAGATACAATAAAAAGCGAACAAATGTTTTATTTTTAGTTACTAGTAATGAAATCATTGATGCCTAAGTAACATACCGTATTTATGTACAATTAGTTGTCCTAGGATTATAAATGAAACGGCTTCCTGGACTCTTACTTTTCTTTTAATGTTTGTAAGTATAGATAAATTAAAATACAACAAGAGAAGAGCCATTGTATGATTAATATCTTATACTAAACAATGATACTTCAGTGAAAAAGTATGTTATAATCTGACCCTTGTTCTATTTACATTGATAGCCATATAGTTATTGCCATATTACCAAATTGTGTACAATGTTGAGCCACTTCAAGAACATCCTACAACCACTGCTACTGTATTTATTCCATATGTTCCAACAAGTTCAAGTAATAAAAATATTAAGTGTCCGAAAAATATGATACAAAAGTGACTGATTTCTTTTCCTGTCTAAATATTTAAGGTAAATACATAAATTCAAACATTCATTTTGGTTAACGCTGCAAGTATAGATATGTATGCAGTGAGATATAAGGGACAAAGTTATATACCATCAGGCAGATAAGCTGTAGCATCAAACCATTGAAACAACATCCCCAGCAGACGGCCAAGTATTTCCTGCAATCATACAAGTTATATACATTAGAAAATATACAAATGTACTTTCATACCTGCACTTTTCTCCTCTTTATCTAATGGGACTTAGCTTTAAACTAGAACTGTGAGCCAAATTAAAAATAAGAATGCCCCCCCGTCCTGCTAATAACCTCCCTTGAACTATTTCAGACCAGGATTTTTCTCCTTCATTCTTAATTCTCAGGTTGTATACTGCAACTGTGTAATGTTTCATCAGTATCAGTTTATCCCTAAAGGAGGAAGTGCAATTACAAGACATTTGGACAGACAGACAGACGAACGGACAGGCTGATTCCTTTATAACCCATAAAAACTTGGTTTGCAGGGGTACAATACATGTAACTAAAAAAGGTAGAGAAAATAAGTACATAAATTCAATGCAAATAAGATGTTTCTATGAGGATGGTGCCTAACTAAACTTGTGTAAACAATTAAGGATGTGAAGAGTATTTAAACAAGACCACAGAGGGTTAAACAACTGGTGAAAAACATAAATAAAACAAAGTAAAGAATTGGAAAAAGAAAAACAAAAAGTATCAACCAAACCCTTGGATAAACACACAAGAATAGGTTATACAGATGAAAACTTACTATGGGGATATCTTCCTTGGGTGTACAAAGTTCTACAAGTAACCATATGCCATAGCGTGATAACATCTTCCTTTCAGCAGCTTCCTCCACCTCAAATAGGACATCATCTTCTCCTAGTCTATGCCTGTGTTCTTCCCCCATCTCAACGGTACGTTTCGACTCTAACGGCTGGGCTTCCTTCAATAACCTTGAACACATAGAGTGTAAATGTGTCAGTGAAAGGTACGATGGCAGAATGACACACATACACATAAAGTAAAACAACCACACCACTCAAAGAATCAGGTCAATCAATTACTCAGAGAGATGGTCAGAGAGAACTACTACTAAATAAACCTCTAATTTGATACGATAATAACTTTTAGAATCCCTCCCCTTACACACATATAGTATAGACATATGGCAAGCCTCCCGATGTCAAAAGGAACAAAAGACTGCTATATTCGTCTTATGGAACCAGATGTGACAAAGCTGTTTACTTTCCAATGACAAAGTCAGGTTAATCCATATTCAAAACCACAGTCCCCTAATTGCAATTTAGATGCCTAACCAACTGAGCTATACAGGCTCAGCTATACCTGATAACCTCAAATCAGGCCCGGGACACAGAAATATCATGCTGGAATTTAAACGATATCTCTTTTTATTGAAGAACTTAGTACTTACGCAATGATAGCATCCATAAGATATCGCTGCATTTCTGGAGTACAGGACCAAATCTTGTCTATACTTTGGTGGTATACATGACCTTGACCTTCCCTGTTACTATGACAACTCTCATTACATGTAGTACAGTAACGTATCGGCCGGTTTCCATTTAGACTGGCACATTCAATAGAAAAACAAGTTGACACTGCTGTATTGGTTCTCATTGACTTGCAACTCTGAAAATAATTCAATACGTAACTCAACATGAAAATATTACACAAATAAATGTTTGCTTTAGTAGGTTTCGTCTACTTTGTTTAAGCATAATTTTCAAAGTCACCCAGAGATTCATAATTCAACATTCAATTAAGTTAATAAAGACATTGACAAGAGACCCTTTTATTTGATCCTTTGCAGTACCGAAGTCAGAATTAACAGACAACTATGAAGGACTGATACATTAACACATGTTTGTACTCTTGTAAATGATCACCAATTAAGGTCATAGTTCCGTGTTCATGTTGCTACTCAATATGTGCCAGTAACTAAAAAAACAATCTTAAGTACCAGATAATACAGCAGCGGCGATGAAGGTGATCATTGTTGAATGGCTTTTCTGTATAGGATTTCTTTCAATTTGTGTTTTACATTTTGTATGTAAAAAACAACGAACAGTAAGCCAAGCTAAATTATACTAAATGGTGTTCAATAATTCAACTGATTTGAGTTTAACATCAAACAATTATCAATTAATGAGGCTATTACTATCTAGACAGTGGACACCTTTACATATAAATAGATTGCTTTAAGTAACTAAGGTCACTAACAAATAGTCTGTTTAAAAATGCTATATTCAAAGAGGTAAACAATTCTAAGAAGGTCCCTTGATGTTAACAGGTTAAAATAGCAAGAACTGTCGAGCTATTACTAACCTTGTTCTCACATTTGGTGGCCACGTGAGACATAGGTAGCAGTATATCCATCATATAATCACTGTGGTCCTTCTTCAACACCTCTGCACAATCACTACATATATACAGTGGAGGTGGCTTGTCACGGGAGTGGATGGCCAAAGCGGGGTTCAAACACATCTGGAACATAGCCACATAGACACTACATTTTACCAATACAGTTTTTATCAATCGTTTTTCTGGTAATAGTAAACTTATCATTATTCACCAAGTTAAACACACTGGTAATTTAGTCTACATTTTACCAACATATCTCATAAGTGTATAGTTTTGTTTCCCCATGTTTTGTAACCTTTTGTATTAATAAACTATTAATCATTATTTACCAAGCAGTAACTACAGACCAAATTTTTTTCCATGGTGTATTTGCTGGAACCTTGGATAGATGTACCATAGATTCATGATTGTGTATTTGAGCATCAGACAAGAGTATGGTTCATCAGCCTTCATGTTCTATAGAGAAGAACGTAACCATAACGCTGTGGCTCTTAGACATCTGAGAGAGCCATGTTTCAAGATAAGCATAAATGTTTATTATATTCAATAAGATCTCCAGAAAAGCCTGCTGAAGCTTTGTGGACCGGTTTTAAGTCTACCACACACAGTTCACAAGTATTACCTTGACAGCCTGACAGTTTCCAGAGTTGACACAATCTTCTCTCTGACACAGTACTGGAGGCCAAGCTAAGGGTACAAACAGTAAAACACATGTAATTAACCATTGACAAGTAACAACAGTATACTGGTACATCTAGAATTTCCATGTAATGCTAAGTACAAGTGTTAATCAAACTGTAAGACAAAGCTTCAGAAGAAATGTTTTTAGGAAATTAGATTGAATGTCTTGGAATGATAATGATAAAATTAACAATGACATATAGCACCTTTTGAGCTCTTGCTGTACACGGTACATTATTTCTTGAATTTTCAATATCTTCTTCACACACATACATGTATATATGGACAAACATATTGACAGCTTATTTAAAAATATAAAAGTAATTATACATTGTATATTATAGCATCATAGCTAAACCATAAAGCTACCTATTTCCAGGGAAGAAAACATTCATACATTCAAACAACCCAATGTACGTGTAAGCTATGCTACCTGAGTATTTATAGTGAATGCCTCGCCTATCAGACAGTGAAGGGTTTAACTGTGGCCAGTAGTAGAACAATAAGTTAGCAGCGGGAGCTCGTGCACTCGGTGGTCCATATGCTATAATACTGAGAATGTCTTTAATAATGTCCTTCTTCAAACTCATCAAACACTCTAGTATCTGGGAATGGTATGCTGCAACAAACAAATGCATCAAATATTACAGGGAACCAGCATGTTTACAAATTTCTCTATCAATACAATAACATGCTCAAACCTGCTGCATAAATTAATCAAGCAACTTTTGTTTTTACGTCTTGTATTGTTACTCGAAATTTTACTTCAGGGTATTTACAACGGAGTTTTAACATGTCTCTGTTAAATAAACACAACTAAACTTAGAGGGTGATTCTAATTTCAAGGTTTTCTTCTTCTTCAAAAGTTGCTACAATTGAAACAACTACCTGGCGTTAAACAATATCTACTTGGATAGCGCTTGAAATCTATAATAACAATGATCAACAATTTAACAGACATGAGTTCAGCCTTATCATTTGATATATTGAATTCGTAATGACTAAGTATATTTTAATTTTTCATGTGTATTAAATTGAATTCATCATTTGACAGTGAAATGAAAACTATGTCTGTTAATTGTTAGTCATTGTTATAATAGCTTTCAAGCGCTATCCTAGTACATATTGTTTAAAGAAATACTATGCGCATCTGAACACATTTGTTCAATCGTACGATATTGCTTCAGAAACTTTAAAAAGGTCCATTACATGTATTAACCGATGCAAACGTCCTTGTTTTAATAGATACAGACCAAAGCATTTTTGTTAACAGACGCTTTTCGCTCCCGTCAGACATTCACCGACCAATAATGTACGCATAGCACCGTTAACATTTGAACATCGTAAATTTTCCCGAAACTCGTTTAACTTCGGCAATTTCCGCTTCTTTAAAAAACTGCCAGTTTTTTAAACTTTTTAAATATTTTACCTTCGTTTTAAAAAATGTTCGAAGGGATATATTTGGTTTTTATACGTTCGTTATGTATATTTGTTGATATATTAACTGTCTGCTATATGTTCATTCATTTTCTTTAATATCAAATATGAGTATAATATTACTTTAATGCAAGATAGTTTTATTCATATGTAGTCACTTTAATTCACTTTGAACATTTTACCTCCAAATTAGAGTCACCACCTTTAAGACACAATCTGGCTCACAAGCTATGAACAATTATTGCAGTTACACATACATGTAGAAAGTGTGTTACAAACTTCTTTTGAGTTAGGGAGAGATTTCTGCCATTTTCTAATATTTGTTTCCATTATAAAAGATCTCTATTTCGACTAAATCTGCTACATTTGAATACTTAGTGTCAACTGGCTAATATACTCGTATTCAGATATAAACATGTATATCTAACAGGTGAAAAATTGGGGCTCGATCGAGGCTCGAATCCAGGGTCTTTTGCTGACCGTGCAAACATTCTACCACTGAGCTACTGAGCCACCTGGTCATCTCACCAACAACTTTTCACCTGAACCCTTCCCTGGTTACATATATTTTTAAGCGGACATCACGTTTGTTCTTGAATATACTGGTAATGTATGTTTTGAATTGAATTTTTAAAAATTTAGAAGTATTTTAATTTATAAACAGGTTTGTACCTTTAAACCGTAGAAATGAATTGTTGATGTTCAAACTTTAACCTGTTAGATATGAATAAAGGATAAATGAGCTAAGAACCAGTTATACATACATCCATTATCTGTGTGCTGGAACACCATTGTAATGATAGCAGCTGCGGATTCACTGGCATAGGTTGCCTCTGAACAGCCATCAAAACCTGAAAGTTGTGTAAAAATCAGTACAAAATGTTACATTTGTGACACTATTGCTCTTGCTGTTCACCAATTATCATTTTGCATCAAATAATCTAAATATCATTTCTCAATGAAACAAAAGAGTTAATAGTAAGAATGAAACAAATGAGTTAATAGTAAGAATGAAACAAAAGAGTTAATAGTAAGAATGAAACAAATGAGTTAATAGTAAGAATGAAACAAATGGGTTAATAGTAAGAATGAAAAAAATGAGTTAATAGTATGAATGAAACAAATGAGTTAATAGTAAGAATGAAACAAATGAGTTAATAGTAAGAATGAAACAAATGGGTTAATAGTAAGAATGAAACAAATGAGTTTATAGTTAGAATGAAACAAATGGGTTAATAGTAAGAATGAAACAAATGAGTTAATAGTAAGAATGAAACAAATGAGTTAATAGTAAGAATGAAACAAATGAGTTAATAGTAAGAACGAAACAAATGGGTTAATAGTAAGAACGAAACAAATGGTTTAATAGTAAGAATGAAACAAATGGGTTAATAGTAAAAGAAATGAGATAAGTGAAGTTAGGAGACATACCTAGAGTCATGGGAAGTAAGTTACTACACAGTAAGTCAATGGTGTCTTTGTGAAGTGTAGGAGGGAATACAGCCAGTGTGGAGGCCACAGTGTAAGGGAGAGAATCCAGTAAATCATTCTCCAGAAAGGGCACTAGACAGCCAAGCACATTTAACACAGATTCTCCAAGCTCTAAAATAAAGAAGAGAAAACTCACATTATATTATGATTTATACAAGCTTTGTAAATGTTCTACATGTACATTTATTTGAATCCCATACATGGTATTGAATTTAATTTGTTGTAAGCTTCATATAAACATTGAGTGTCACAGATACACATAAAAATGTTGCTAAATAAGTCTTGATTATTATTTGTTAAAAAGTGGGGGGAAAAATCAGAATACAAAGTTATGTTAAACCAAAATTCTTATTAAGTCTAATACACAGGAAAAAAGTTTATGAAACAGCATCTTAAACTTCTTGTCTCAGAAACGATATGCTGATGATTTGTGTTATTATGTCAATCGTGAATTCTATTTGAATAATTTTTTGTTGTGGAAAATATGTAGGACAGTTATTCTGTGTGAGTGACTCGAGTCCAAGTGATCAGAGGTTTTAGAGAACTACGAGCCAACCTTACCTAGCTGACCTATCTGTACTGCAGGCACCAAGTCTATCATACTTAGAGCTGCCTTGTACAGACCAGCATAGTTTAAGTTAGGAAACACAGACAGACGGACACTGTCTCGCTGCCTTGGCCCATAACTTTCTGCTGGAATGTTGGGAACATCTTTAAGAATGCTGAAACAACAAATAAATACAGTAATGACTATTACAAAATAGGTGTGCATATCTATTCATAAGGCATTTTTTTCAAACACATTAAAAAATGTTGACCAGCTTAAAGCTTCATCTATAGGTGAACATGCATTTTATAATAGCATACTTACACAATGTCATTTCATTATGTCCTTGCATTGGTATAAACGGACAATTATATGTACTTGTCTTTATATAAATGTTTATGTGCTAACCTCAGTAAAGTCTGTGAGAAGTATTTGAGGGTGCTGGCAATATCAACTCCTGTTGGCTGTGGCGTTAAATTGTTGCAGACCCGGTAATGATAGTCACGGAGATTTCGGATCTTAGATGTGACTGTAAATTAAAGAAAGGGTATACATTGATTTTTGCCAACTGTAACATCTAGAATATATTTACATTGTATAAAACTGTATGAAAACAATAACAGCAGTGAATGAAGAACCCAATCATTTTTGTTAACAACTCTTTTGCAACATACATGGATTCTTTAACACAAATCGATGGACTACATGTAGGTAAACATAAAAAAGAAGTGTGTTATTCTACATTGTTTATATAGTAACTCAACATGCTAGAACAGTAAATAAAGAGAAAGACAATTGTGTATCAAAGGGCCCACTTTCAACATTGTTGTTTGTCCGGACACTACAACAACTGTCCTCTAACTGAAAATACTTTCACAATGAGAGCATACTTACAGGTTGCAGCCCTTGTTGTTGCCATGGTTATGTGTCACTAGTTTCTATTATTAGAAAAGTGTCACGGTTGATCTACATCTTCTTTCTAGAAAAAACAACAACAAAACTACAAACTTTGCCATGATTATATACAAGCATTCAAATAGAAATACAATGTAGGTAGGATGATATTTAAACTTTTAACTTTGTTTATATGGTTTATAAATCTTGTTATTCAGTCCTTTTATAAGTTGGACAACTTGTTACATGCTTTCAACTTCAAGAGAAGTTTGTAATAGCTGTAGAGCAGTGTTATCTAAAATATGTTGAAAACAAATCCAGCTTAAACAGCAAAACCTGTAAACCATAAATGTGAAAAGTCGGATAAAAGTTGCCTAGCAGATGAATCAAAGGTATCTGCTCAGTGGAATTGTTCAGTTTCTCTCCTGGTGTGGTGTTAATCATCTTCATATTTACCGCAAGTAGGGAGCAGAACAAAAGAAAGTGCCTGAAAATGTTGTAATTCAAAGCAGGCCATTTCTTAACATGTATGAAAGTCATACAAGACTAAATCACAGGTATCTATTACCGGTTTTATTACTATTAGAGATGTTGATGAAGTATTAAACAGATACATGTATACCATTTTAGAGCATCACCTAGTATTTCATTAAAACTCCACTTTGAGTGCACCTTTGAAGTACCAGCTTTTAAAAAGTATACATGTACTAACAAGTTACATTGTAAAACTGTGTCTATATTTATGCATAAATATATCGTGACGTCACCTTATTTCGCCGTTTTCCTATTTTCGTTGATAACATTGAAATTCCTCTGACATCATTCAGTTTAGCAAGATTTCACAATTGACCAATACGGGATGTAAACAATGATGTAAGCTGTCAGTAAACTGATCATTAAACAAAATCGAGGGTCCTAGAGTAAATAGCATCAACTTGAAATTGACCAGCACAAACTATAGGAATTTACTTACCTCCATTTTGTGGTATTTTTTTTCATCGATATTTCAAATTTTAAATTTGTTTTGTAAACTATGTTTTGGTGTTTTGACATAAGCCAACATAGTGTGACGTCATATTCTCCGTATCTGTCAAAACTAGGTCAAATTAATGAACTCTCGTAAAAAGTTTAATACACGGTCCTTATACGAAACACAGTTTAGGGTAATTTCAGAATATATAAATCATCGACAAAGGATAATTCACATCTTCAGTTCATATATATGCAGGATGACCTAATGGATGCATACTATGTGTGTATTGAGAAGAAACGGGGAATAAGGGCAATTAAAAGGGAACATTTTGGGCTTAGGTAAAGTATGACAAAAGCAATATGTGTGTGGTATTGATATATTTTCTTATCTAACATATGTCCATTTTTTAAAATTTCATGCTGGAAGATATATTGATGACTTTGTAAACAAAACATGTCTTGCAATAAGTCTTCAGCTCTTGCTACATCATGTCAGCGACTTATGTCTCAACCATATTCTGTTTCTGTTTGAGTTTCATTTTCTAAGTGGAACCAGGTTCCTGTTCTACAGGTCTGGTTTGCAAAGCCTTTATAATTTTTTACGTTCGAACTATAAATTACACCATCACGGAATCCCGACGAATAGTTTACATGTATTTGCATTAATTCAAACATTGTTATTACTTACCATTGCAAATTGGCGGAAGTTAAAGATAAGGTTGTATTTGTTCTCTCTTCATTTAATCTTTAGACTCTTTTCAGCATCAGCAACAATCCTTAGACTGATACATTTTAGAAACACGGGGGTGTTAAGCAATACACACACTTAAAAAGCGATTCTCGCACATATTTATCTTGATAAAGCTGTCTTCATTTTCAACACATTTTTCCCGAAAGATATTATAAGAATTTCGTCGGTGTAGAGTTGTGTAATTATTGCATGTTCATAAAGGTAAATACGAGAATATTTAATAAACCATGCTGACATGCCTACAATTTAAAATGAACTGGTCCAGAATTAAAGCTCCTCGCTAACACAGATCCGCTCCGGGTCTATAAAATGGCTGCCAAAAATTATCAAAACAGTGATCTAAGCATGGATTTTAATAAAATGTCAAACGAACCCTGGCAGCCTGTGGTCAACACATCATATATCATTCCCACTATCAATTCTTCACCTGTTGATCCGCTGAGAAACACGAAAAGCTCAGAATCATACGTGCAATCACTAGGTATGTTATTCGTACTCACTCTGAGTCGGATAAGTCCTATTGAATTCCATGACGTAGTGATCAACGAACAGATATATTAAATCAAGAAAATCACTTGACAACCCTTAACTCACGTATATTTTTTGTAGAATTCATTATGTAAATTGCATTGAATAGTTTTTATGTTCCTTTTGGAGAATATCTAGGTCCCCAGAAGTGACATTATAGGAAGATAGATAGAGAATTGATGCCCACCCCTCACTGAAATAAAGAGAAAACAGAAAGTTCAGCTAATTATATTTTCTGTGTCAAAATTTCTTCTATCATTTTTTTTCCACAGAAATAATTTCATTTCGCTGTCTCACTAATAAGACCCAAACTTCATTTGTTACTTTTGGACTTTTTGAGTATGCAAGCGCACACCAAATACAGTGGCAGGATAGTCAACCAAACTAAAGTGGTCACTTAGTGTTAGAAGTAGAAGAAGACACTTGTAATGTAAATGAATGTATTGCAAAACATGTTTCTGTTGGGCTGTAATTTTAATCACCTACCCAGATAGGGCCATAGTCAAGTTGATAAAAAGTGTGATTTAACTTACCTTAAGTGGCAGTGGGTAGCACGTCTGACTCGTAATGTGGAGGTCGTGGATTCGATCCCCATCAAAGGCCCTCTTTGTTTCCTTGAGCAAAAAACTACCCTTATTGCTTAGTACTGGTTGGGTCCAGAAATGAATTCGAGCTTGATTTCACAATCAAACTAAAATAAATCGAGGGCCTTATGGAAGATATAAGCCCCCTCATTAAATATCGTCAATATATATAAGTTGAAAACATGAGTCAATTCTTAAAGTTGCCCTTTCGTTCCCAATCAAAATATTTCCCCCAAAAATATTTGAAGAAATTAGCACTCATTTATTATTATTAATGCTTCTTATAAAGGAATCTGTGTTGAGTTTTAAAAGAAAAGCAACACAACATTGATTTTTAAAATTCAAGTTGCCCACACGTACCAGTACTAAAATTCTTTTATGACTGACCCGTTAAATATTATTTTTGACGATTTCTGTATATGATCACTAGGCTATAGGATCAAATTCAGTTGTCTATATATCCACAAGGGCATTATTTCAAAAGTACTGTGTGGCTTTGAAGTACAGATGAATATGTAAACTTTTGATTATGAACGAAAGTCCACCTTTAAAATCTGTTTTTTTTTTCTAGTCTACTAATTTAAGCTAAAATGCATGTCAAATGTAGTATTTAAACATCTACACACCATGATTTTTTCCAGACCTTAAGTCATCTTGTATGTAAATGGTGAAAATTAGAATCAATGTTTATGGTGCAAACTGCAATCATTACACTGTATAACATAACTATTCTCTGAAATAGCTGTTAATCATAGCACTTGGCCAAAAACACATACGCTATTAGTATGCATTTACATGATTGCATCTATAAATGCTAAACTACTGTTATATGACATTATCATCTGCACTATATGTGTTGTTTTCTATTTCAGAGAAGAAACTTGAAAAAATGAAGGGTGCATCTACAAAGGTTAAACCTAAAGACATGATTAAATCGCTACAGTCAGTCAGAGACCAGCAGATATCACAGTTTATGACCACAGAGACAATTTGTGAAAGTTACTTTGAGGAAAGTGTTGATATGGAGTCAGACTCTATAGTTAGTTCATTTCAACGGAAAATTAATCCTGCAAAACAAGCAATAGATTCTGTTGAACTACTACCTCTTCTCAGGGAAGATTTTCTTGCCAAAACTGTGGAAACAGACCAACTAAATGATGGTGAACAAGTGACATGAAACATATGGTGTGTTTTTTTTCACTGAAGCTGTGATTTTCAAATTGTATGCACTGATGCACTTAACTATGCAGTCAGACAAAGCATAAACATATGTTACTGTTATAATGTATTAATATTATAGTGTGGCATTTTGTGTCTCCAAATGTCCTATAATATCTTAGGTATTCAAAACTCTATTTGAAGAAATAACTTTACATAATGTTTTTGGACAAAGACAAATTAGTCAAGCTATATCTCACCATGAGTGTGCTATTTTGACCAGTTTAAGTCTGAAAAACATTGACAAAGTTGATTATTCATGGCAATCAAATGGCCCCCAACAAGTGTTTTGGTCAGCAAATACTTAAAAGCATACAATTTCAAATCAGTTTTATATCCCATGTTAAACTCTAATGTTGTATTACAAATACATTTGTACCGAGATATCTTGAACAATAAAACATTCCTGTAACTGGTGGTAAAGAGGCTTCATTGCCACAATTCTAGTCTTAACTCTTACAGTTACATGTCTGGCTATTTTTCAAATAACCAATGCTATTGTATTTGTAATACATTGTATGACACATCTTGAGGACAGGTTTAACAGGTATAATGCTTATATTCCAGCTTAACTGTTCTTGTTTGTATTTGGTGTTATATAGTGTACTGTATAAGTTGTTAAATATAAAGAATAGTGAACTTCCATCTACCAGTCCTACAACTTGCAATGATGGTTAAGTGTCAGTTGAGTATTTGGTCACTATTGAAACACTGGTTAGCTAGAAGGGAATATAAAGAGAGTAACTTCATTCACTGTGTGACAGCTTGTCGTTGTCTTGATGTTATTCTCAAATTGCATAAAGTAGTAATAGTAGATATTTATGTGAGAACTTCTGAATAAAGGTCTTCAAAAGTGTTGTGTTAGGTTGGTTAATGTTTCAGCCAGACCTAATTTGGGAATGAAAGTTTACCTATCATAAAAAAGTATGTTGAAATTACATAACTCAAATGACTTCTTCAGTCTCTTAAATCACAGCAGCATCTTATGGTTCTCACATATTTTTACTAGAGTCAGACTTTTGTTACTTTGATCAAGCTGATCCTTTAGATAATTCAGTCTGTCAAAGGTGTATCAATGTAACTTCATAAAGTAATTGATATTTTCAATTTTGTTGATGAGTGTAGAAGGCTTAAGGAAAAATGTGTGTGTGTCTGTGTTCATACTATGTTTAACAGATTGAAAGTTCAGCTATATTTTTCTTTGCTCTCACGTCTGTCTTCACTGATACCTTGGCCACATGGATGAGTGATGCTGTCTTATTTGAATCTTCCATCTTTTCAAACAGCTTTCTCTGTATACCATACTCGAAAAAACTGCCCACATACCTTTCATTGCAATTGTAAGTCTAATACACCACATTCAGATATTTGTTTATTGTATTCCAGTAACAGTTACTATGTGCGTTAGTACATGTACGAAGGCTGTCCCATATATATGTATATAGATTTTACATTAATAACATCATGACAAAGCATGATTTATATTAAAGCATGTTTCGATCATGTACATTTCAAATAAAATGAAAACAGAAAGTAGTGAAATGTTCTAAGTTTTTGATGGTATCACATACATATTTATGAACCTATATTAATCGTATGCAGTGATTACACATCATTTTCTCATTATGTGGTGTCTCTGTGGCATCTTTCTTTGGACAATGAGACTACATAAACAAATTTTTGATTCTGAATAAAAAGTTTAAAGAGCGAAAGATAAACATGGCAATTGGTATATACAAGTCAAGTATGGAAAGGATGATATTTCCACGTGTTTTGTGTATAATAAATGAAAAGTTTTCTAGCATTTAACAAAAAACTGTAATTAATTCAAACCCATCTTTAAACAATTTGAAAATGCATGTACTTCAAATACTGTACATACTTTTTTAGTTGATTCATTGGGCTCATTACAAGATTCTTTACATCTTAGAGAAAGATCTACTGAAAAGTTCTGTTGCACTATAAATTGAAACAAATGAAAGTAAACTCACTATTTGATTTGATTATGAAAGATAAATGTTCTTGTCTTAATTCCTAAATTGGTTTTCCAAATGTACATGTTCACTTCTAAGACGTAGGTGGATGGCTCCAGAGTTGACCATAGGTAGAGAGAAGTCAACTATGTCACATGATTGATTCATAAAAAGAGCATTTTTTCAGACATGTACTACTATTCCGGTGGTTCCATTAACTGTCCTTGAACTGGTGTAAATTGTGCATAACCCATGTTTAAGAAAAAGTGTTTGTTTGCAAGTTATCAAGTAAATTCTTAAAAAGAAGATTTATTTATTTAGAACTGTCAGACAAAAGTGTTTATGTGCTTCAATGAGATAGGGGAATTATACATGTATATGTTTAACTGTGACTTTAAACAGTTTTTTACTAAACTATATTTTGTGTACACATATAACATCAATTTATAAAGATTAAATGTAACTAACAAGTAGTATGGCTTTTGTTTTCACTGATTATAGCATCATTGGACTTGTTGACATTTTTGGTAACTCCCTGGAAAAATCATATATTTCTAATGATAGCAACACATGCCAGACAATGTTGTGACCTATTAATGGCTAACATCTTGGACCTATAAACCATGGATTGGCAACTCCCAGATATCGATGAAACGATAACGAATAATATTTTACCCAGTAGCCTTACGCAGTAAGTATCAGGAGATACAGTCACCTTGTCGATCGGCGGTAGTTGGTTATTTCCGTATCGTGTCGAGTTATTCCCATGGATACGCATTGGTTTGTATATAGTCGGAACAATTAGATTCAACAGCATGAATCATGTGGGGCACGTTTTAAATGATTATTTCAACCCAATCAACCCTCAATGGATTATTATTACTCAGAAAAACCATGCCTTACTAGTGGTAGTACAAACATAACAAAGTTTTTTCTCCAGGTAATGTGTGAATTAAAAATAGCGTGCTAACACCTTATCTACAAATCTGAGCATTGGCGGAGAGGGCCAAGTTTGTACGATTGCCAAATAATGAGATCTCGGATGAAATCCTGCGTTTTGCGAGCGTTTAGAGTAACTCTATAGCTTAAGAAGGGAGTTGTCAATCCATGGTTTATAGGTCCGTGCTAGCATGAACAAAACTTGTAACAGAAATTCTAAGTCCTTTTAACAAGTGTCTACACTAAAAGAAAAATAATCATATGAACACAACTCATGAAGTGTTACTATAAAATGGTAAAAGAGTAGCACCATTTGAAAACTATTCGAAATAACACAAAGATAAAAGAAGATATGTGCATTCGAGTACATGTAATAACATACTGTATAACACTAATAGTATTGGCTATTTTGCACACATCAGTCTGGTCAGATTAAAAGAATATTGAATACAAGAATACAGTTTACAAGGAAAAATATGTTTATACATATATAATTACAACATATGAGTGAGTATCTTATATTTCTAAGATGTAAATTTCTCCCGAAAACTTCAAAAAAAAATCAAACAGAAAATAAAGCTCATGCACCCACAATCATATGATTATTAACAAAACTTGGTACTAAACCAAATTCAGTCCAGTGACTCTCTTTGAAATACATGTTACATAAATTTACACACTTAACCCAAACAATATGCATATTGTGCTGGCCTAAAACCATTCACTGATGGGTATATATCATTTAAAGAAACTAACTGAGCTAATGATGATACATCAAAAGCTCTTTCTTTACACAAGTCACAGTTAGGCACATGTCTGATGAACAATTGTATCCCCTTACTCCTTCTCTTTGCCCTTTTCAAAGCATGCTCCCTTCGCCTTACGTTTCTCCAGCAGATTTTCCATGTAATCTTCGGTAAAGTAAAGGATCTGTCTGAGAGCCAGGAACGCCAGAATGCTGATGTTGTTGTCCAGCTCCATCTCGTTCTCGTAGTTTTTCACTGGTAGGACACTGTTCCTGGGCAGACCTAACAACTTAGATATTTGCTCCACGGCTTTCTCTACTTTAGGGCTCTTGAACACATTGGCAACACTTTCATCAACTTTTGGACAGATCAAATCGACCTTTGTTAGAAGAACGGCTTGAGGAATTCCTGCAAACAGATATTTTGAAAACACCAGAGATGTGAGTATTTGATCGCAGTTATTTCAGTAACTTGTCAAAAAACAGTTTAAGAATGACCTAAGCTTTGTGTTTCCAAGATTACATAATAATGATGCACTATATAGCTATGAAATTGTTCTCCTCTTTCACATTGTCTAATTTTGAAGAGTTGTCTTTCACAAGGAAGTAATCAAACATACAGGCAGACTCACAAGGGCATAACAATGTCGCCCACTGAAGCTTCTACAGATTAACTGACAAGTGCTAGGAAATTACACGTGCTATACTTTTGATATTAGCTATGCATTTGTTTCACTGGTCGTACTCACCTTTCTGGTTCATTAACTTTTGAAAACTCGTCATTTTATCCATCACCTTTATTGGAATATCATTGACAGTTGTACCATCAATGACATATACAACACAGTGTACTTTGTCTTTTACACTGGGTTTCTCAACAAACACTTGGCTTTCTGGTGTAATGGGCATGGCTGGGTTAAACTGAAATTGCACATAACGCAAACAATACGGTCATCAGCAAGTAAGCTCTCAGTTGTATGTATAACGTAGCCTAAATAAAATATTAGATCATCAACAATGTAATCAATGTAAGAACATGTTTGCATTTTTCACTAATGCTGAGATCAGTACAAACTATTGTGTTGACTGGATTTTGAACATTTATTGGTTGATATCTTAAAATAAAAGCATACCCTATAGTTTAGCCTTTACTTGTACATATTTGAATATTCATTGGTAATATAGTGGTAACACTTACCTCATAATATTCTGGGATATGGCCTTCCAGTAAGCTATTACATTCTAGAATATCTATACCCTGTGTTTCTTCTATGCCACGAGTGTCACACAGACGTACTGGTAGTGAACCTCCTGTACGGGCACGGATGATGTATGGTGTGTACTGAAAGCATTGAACAAACTGTACGGGCACGGACGGTGTATGGTGTGTACTGAAAGCATTGACAAACTGTACGGGCACGTATGGTGTATGATGTGTACTGAAAGCATTGACAAACTGTACGGGCACGAATGGTGTATGGTGTGTACTGAAAGCATTGAACTAACTGTACGGGCACGGACGGTGTATGGTGTGTACTGAAAGCATTGACAAACTGTACGGGCACGGATGGTGTATGGTGTGTACTGAAAGCATTGAA